>Ga0209634_1001553_pt1 | contig 16639 bp, 17 predicted proteins | sample LinPmetageLP40_FD_184043 | JGI IMG/M metagenome (GOLD analysis project Ga0209634, IMG submission 184043) | Marine viral communities from the Pacific Ocean - LP-40 (SPAdes) (version 2) | ecosystem: Environmental > Aquatic > Marine > Oceanic | place: Pacific Ocean | collected 2010-08-26
GAAGAAGGGTTGTTAATGTTGCTCAATAGCGGGATTTTTTATGAATTCATTCCTGCTGATGAATATTTCGAGGAGAATCCAACACGTCTAACTATAGAGGACGTACAACTCGGGGTGAATTATGCCGTGATTATTAATAGCAATGCAGGCCTATGGGGATATTCCATTGGAGATACGGTAAAGTTTGTCAATAAAGAACCCTATCGAATATTAGTGACGGGGAGAATCAAGCATTTCATTTCCGCATTTGGAGAACATGTAATAGGTGCGGAGGTAGAGAATTCAATGAAAGCTGCATTGCAAAAATTCTCAGAAGTAGAGATTGTAGAATTCACGGTGGCACCACAGGTCAATCCTAAGGAAGGTTTGCCGTTACATGAATGGTTTATAGAATTCACCAATGCACCTAATGATTTGGCTGCCTTCGAAAAAGAACTAAATTTGCAGCTGCGAAATTTCAACACCTACTACGATGACCTTATCACTGGGAATGTCCTAAGGGAACTAGAAGTGATTGCAATCAAAGAAAATGGCTTTATCGATTATATGAAATCACAGGGGAAACTTGGTGGACAAAACAAGATGCCAAGATTATCTAATGATCGTAAAATAGCTAGTGAACTAACTAATTATTCGATTTGACATTTATGAAGGAAGGTCGAAAATATGATTTGAATGAGCGGCTAATAGATTATGCCGTCATGATCATCTTTGCAATAAAAATATTACCAAATGATAAAGTGGGAAATCACCTTGGGGGACAACTGTTAAGATCAGGAACTTCACCATCTCTTAACTACGGAGAAGCTCAGGGTGCTGAATCAAAGAAAGACTTTGTTCATAAGTTGAAGATATGTCTTAAGGAATTAAGAGAGTCACTAAACACCATTAAGATTTTGGAAAGAGCAAAGTACTTGAAAGAGGGAAATGAAATAAAGAAAGAAACGGATGAATTGATTGCCATCTTTGTGAAAAGTATAGATACAACACAGAAAGGAATGTAGAATAATGAACGTCCAATTTAGAATGCAGAATGCCACTTCTAAATTGATTATTCATTATTCATTATTCTAAATTCAATGATTAACAAAAAACATATCGCCATACTCGGATCTACAGGATCAATAGGTACGCAAGCACTCGAGGTGATTGCCGCCAATCCTGATCATTTTGTAGTGGAGGTGCTGACAGCTCAAAAGAATGCGGACTTATTGATCCAGCAGGCAATGGTATTCAAGCCCAATGCTGTTGTGATTGGTGAAGATAGCCTTTATGATAAGGTGTTTGAAGCACTTGATTCATTGGACATCAAAGTATATGCAGGCGAGAATGCGCTGGCATCTGTGGTAGAGATGGATACGATAGACTTGGTATTGACGGCTCTTGTAGGGTATGCCGGACTGTTGCCAACTATCCGAGCAATCAATGCTGGGAAGAATATTGCTTTGGCCAACAAAGAAACTTTGGTCGTGGCTGGAGAACTGATCACTAAATTGGCAGCAGAGAAAGGCACTAATATATACCCTGTAGATTCAGAACACTCAGCAATATTTCAATGCTTGGTAGGAGAATTCCATAACCCCATTGAAAAAATAATATTAACGGCATCTGGTGGACCATTCAGGGGTAAGGATAGAGAATTCTTAAAAACCGTTACAAAGGCGCAAGCCTTGAAGCATCCCAATTGGGATATGGGAGCCAAGATCACAATAGATTCTGCTTCTTTGATGAATAAAGGACTGGAGGTAATAGAAGCCAAGTGGTTATTCGGTTTGAAGGCTGATCAAATTGATGTAGTCGTACATCCACAATCTATCATCCACTCAATGGTTCAGTTTGAAGATGGATCGATCAAAGCGCAAATGGGTCTTCCAGACATGAAGTTGCCGATACAGTATGCATTGGGATATCCCGAAAGAATGAAGAATGACTTCCCGAGATTTAATTTTATAGATTACCCAAACCTTACATTTGAACAACCAGACACCACAACTTTTCGTAACTTAGCATTAGCGTATGAGGCAATGGCCCAGGGAGGGAATGTACCTTGTGTGTTGAATGCTGCAAATGAGGTGGTGGTAGATGCGTTTTTGAAGGACAAAGTTGGATTTCTGGAAATGTCCGAAATAGTAGAACAAACGATGAATAAGGTATCTAAGGTAGCTAAACCTAGCTTAGAAGATTATATAAGTACAGATCAAGAAACAAGAATTATAGCTTTAGAATTAGTGAATTAATGGATGGATTAGTAATGACTGCTCAGATTATCCTGAGCTTATCGATTTTAGTAGGGTTGCATGAGTTTGGACATTTGCTTGCTGCAAAGTTCTTTGGAATGCGTGTTGAACAGTTTTCAATAGGATTTCCGCCCAAAATAGTAAGCTTCAAGTATGGGGAAACAGAATATGCGTTAAGCTTAATTCCTTTGGGTGGTTTTGTGAAGATATCAGGAATGATCGATGAGTCACTCGATACCGAAGCCATGAAGGAAGAGCCAAAGGAATGGGAGTTCAGATCGAAGCCCGCTTGGCAAAGATTAATCGTAATGCTCGGAGGTATTATCGTCAATGTGCTTTTGGGAATATTGATTTTTATCGGTTTGACATATTTCGTAGGAGATACCTATATGTCTAAGGATAGTGTTAACAGGCTTGGAGGTATTGAAGCTTTTGAATTGGCGGAGGAGATTGGCTTAAGAGATGGTGATCAAATTGTCAAAATCAACGGCAAGGAATTCGATGATTTCAACGATGTATTCAATCCGGATAATTTATTGACAGATGATGCTTACTATACGGTGATGCGTGCTGGCAACATGGTGGATGTCAACATCCCTCCAAATTTCATAGAGAATTTTAATGACAAGGATGTGGCTGGGAAATTCCTCACTGTGCGGGTGCCAGTAATACTAAACGAGGTCTCCAGTGGTTCTGTAGCAGCACGCGCTGGACTACAAAAAGGAGATAAGCTCACAATTTTTAACGGGCAAGAGGTGTTTTCTTTTCAGCAGTTTGCCAGTCTGGTGACATCCAACGATAAAGACTCAATTAGCTTTACGATAGAAAGAGGCTCTGAAATACTAGCGTTCAAAGAGAATTTTGTCGGAGAAACGATTCTAGGTGTATCACCTGAAGTACCTGTGTTGGATTACCGTACATATGGTTTGGGAGAGTCAGTAGTTATTGGTACTGGAAAGGCCTTTGGCATCATCTTCACACAATTGAAGGCATTCAAAAAGATATTTAGCGGGGATATCTCCCTTCGCAAGTCACTTTCTGGACCAATTGGTATTGCAAAAGCCTATGGCGGTGACTGGGAATGGGAGCGATTCTGGAGAATGACTGGACTGCTTTCGATGGTGTTGGCATTTATGAACCTATTGCCTATCCCAGCATTGGACGGAGGTCATGTTGTATTCTTATCTTTCGAAATGTTGTCTGGTAGAAAGCCATCAGACAAGGTGTTAGAAGGAGCTCAGAAGGTTGGGATGGTGATTCTACTCACCTTGATGGTCTTTGTCTTTGGCAATGATATTTACAACCTGTTCTAGCTTGTACATTAAAATTAGTCAAAGTTACTTTTAGGCATAAATAAAGCCTCTAGCCATTATGATTAGAGGCTTTATTATTTTACTTCATCAGCTTCTTATACTTGATCCTAGTAGGGCCTGTATCACCAAGCCGTTGTTTTTTGTTTTCTTCGTACTCGGTACAGTTACCTTCAAACCAGAATACTTGAGAATCACCTTCAAAGGCCAGAATATGCGTGCATATTCTATCTAAGAACCACCTATCGTGAGAAATAACTACCGCACAACCTCCAAAGTTCTCCAAACCTTCTTCAAGGGCACGAAGTGTATTGATGTCGAGATCATTGGTAGGTTCATCAAGTAGGAGCAAGTTAGCACCTTGTTTCAAGGCAATAGCTAGGTGAACTCGGTTCCGCTCTCCACCGGAAAGCACACCAACTTTCTTTTGTTGGTCACCTCCTCCAAAATTGAACTTACTCACATAAGCTCTGGAGTTGAGTTGTTTACCACCCATTTCTATGAGTTCGTTGCCACCTGTTATGGCTTCCCAAACCGTCTTCTCAGGATCGAGGTTGTCGTGTTCTTGATCCACATAGGCATAATCTACGGTAGAACCCACTTCAAAGGTCCCTGAATCTGGTTGCTCTTTCCCTGTGATCATTTTGAAGAGTGTGGTTTTTCCTGCTCCATTAGGGCCAATAATACCAACGATGCCACCTTGAGGCAGATTGAAGTCAAGATTCTCATACAAAAGCTTGTCACCAAACGATTTCGACACGCCATGCGCCTCGATAACTTTAGCTCCTAACCTTGGACCCGCAGGGATATAGAGCTCTAACTTCTCCTCTTTCTTCTTTCCTTCTTCACCTACTAAGTTGTCATATGCGGTAATTCTAGCCTTTGACTTGGCATGTCGACCTTTAGGGGACATGCGCACCCACTCAAGCTCGCGCTCCAGTGTTTTTTGTCTTTTGGATTCGGTCTTTTCTTCCTGAGAAAGGCGTTTAGATTTCTGATCAAGCCAAGAAGAATAGTTTCCCTTCCAAGGAATGCCTTCTCCTCTGTCTAGCTCCAATATCCATCCTGCAACATTGTCTAGGAAATAACGATCGTGGGTCACCGCGATCACCGTACCTTCATACCTTTGGAGATGCTGTTCTAACCAGTGTACAGACTCTGCATCTAAGTGGTTGGTAGGCTCATCAAGTAGCAGTACATCAGGCTTTTCTAATAGTAGTCGACATAATGCCACTCTTCGTTTCTCACCACCAGATAGGTTTTTGATCAATGCATCACTTGGAGGTGTACGCAATGCATCCATCGCCTGCTCCAGTTTGTTGTCAAGTTCCCAGGCATCAAGAGCGTCAAGTTTTTCCTGAACTTCTCCTTGCTTAGTAATGAGTTTATCCATTGCATCTGGATTGTCAAGTATCTCTGGCTCTGCAAATTTGAGATTGATTTCCTCAAATTCTTGAAGTAACGATGTGATTTCTTTCACACCTTCTTCCACCACCTGTTTTACTGTTTTTTCAGGATCCAGCAGAGGTTCTTGCTCAAGTAGCCCAACTGAGAAGCTTTGATCAGAGACCACTTCTCCACGAAACTCTTTGTCTATACCTGCAATGATTTTCAACAAAGAGGATTTTCCTGACCCATTCAATCCTAAGACGCCAATCTTGGCTCCATAGAAAAATGAAAGATGAATATTCTTGAGAACTTGTTTGCTAGGAGGGAATACTTTTGTCACTCCTGACATTGAAAAAATTATTTTTTCATCACTCATTTGGCACTTGTTTTTGATTTAATAATTGGTCTATTCCAAAGGTTTAAATGTAGCCAAAAGTATCGATAGTTTATATATGGATATAGCCTGAGAATTGATGCTATGTGCCTTCAGAATGAATTTTATTTGGTTAGTGAGATAAATTTTTAAAGAAGTGTTTGTTTTATGTTTTTAAATTCTATTTTTGCACGAATATAGGATACCAATAAAATAAAGGAGGAACAATGTACTGGACATTAGAATTAGCTTCATACTTAGAAGATGCGCCTTGGCCGGCAAGTAAGGATGAATTGATAGATTTTTCTATCAGATCAGGCGCACCACTAGAAGTAGTAGAAAATCTTCAGGAATTAGAAGATGATGGACAGCCATTTGAGAGTATTGAGGAAATTTGGCCAGATTATCCGACCAAGGATGATTTCTTTTTTAATGAAGACGAATATTAGGGGTAGCAGACCTTATTTGATATAATTAGGTGCCATTTACTGAAAAGTAGATGGCTTTTTCATTAATAGAGAAATCCGAATAACCACAAAGGGATAATATTATTAGCTCCTATTTCAACATCGTCTTTTACTATATACCCTTTTTCTATTCCAGTTAATTGATTTTGCTTTTTGCTTCTACCTCCTACTTCCATTGTATATTCTTCATTCAGTAAGAAATCACCTTTTTCGGGAATGTTTAATTTTACTATTCCATTTAATTGATTCATGAAGAATGTCTCTCTTATAGTGCCAGAATTGACATGAGTTCCAACTAGTGCGAAAAGTAAATTAGTGTTATTCAAGTATAATTTTTCTGGCTTTGTAAGCACACCAATTCCTTTGGTAACTTTATTTATAGAAGAAGTGATTCTTGCCCTTTCCAATATTTGTAATGCTTGGAGTAGAGTTGGGCGTGAAATATTTAGCTTTTCACTGAGTCTCGTGATATTTGGAGTAAAAGGGACAGAAGTAGCCACCGCAGATAGCAGTCTCTTTATTTTGGTAAGTACATCATAGCTTAAGTTTTCTACAGCATTGATATCAATATCAATAACCATACTAATTACATTTCTGAGCCTTTGATGATAATTGGATTCATTTTCAATAAAAAATGGATACGCACCAAAGCGAACGTATTCTCGGAAGAGTTGGATAGGCTTTATTTTAGATTGTATTTCTAAGCTGATTGATTGATGATCATTGATGATCTCTTTGAAAGAATACTTATCGAACTTTATTTTATGTTTGAGCTCGATATACTCTCTAAATGATAATTCTTTCAAGTCATAACTTATGGCTCTTCTACTCAAGTCTGATTCAGCTTTGAATATTTCTAATATTGATGAAGAGGTGAATACTACATGAAGTTCAGGATGATCGTCATATATGAGCTTGATCTCACGGGACCAGTTTGGATATTTATGCACTTCATCTAAAAAGAGGTGCTTGCCACCAATATTTGAAAATGATCTAGCTAAGTCTATCAAGGTTGTATTGATGAAATACAAATCATCCATAGAGACATATAGGTAACTGTTCTTGGCTAGGTTTGACTTTGCAATGTACTGCAATATCATCGTGGTTTTCCCAGACCCACGTGCCCCACGTATGGAAATCAGTCTATCGTTCCAATCAATATTGTTGATAAGATATCGCTGAAATACTTTGGTGATGCTAGTGACTTTTAGCTGTGTTTGAATGAGTAATCGCTCCATTATTAATATTGTTATGTAAAGATAACAATATACAATTAAAATGTAAAATATATTTAACAAAAATATACTATTTATGTTAAGTAAGAATTACAAATTCGGATATAGAACTATTCGTTACTCATCAATACTTCAATGATTTTTATGTCATCAGGAGTAGTGATTTTGATGTTTGAAACGCTTCCTTCAAACAAATGAATAGCATGCCCATCACTTTCCAATACACTTGCATCATCGGTAAAAAGTGCAGACTCTTCAGTTAGGTATGCTTTTTTGATCAGTGATATGTCGAATGTTTGTGGTGTCTGAACTAGTCGATATTTTGATCGATCAACTGCCTGATTTGAGCTGGCAGATATTTCTCTAATAGAATCCTTTAACGAAATAGCAGCAATAGCATTTCCATGCATGCATGCCAACTTAAAGGACTCCTTGATGGTGTCTTTTGTTACCAATGGCCTGACACCATCGTGAATTGCCACTGTTCCCTTGTCTGGGATGTTCTTCAATCCATTGGTTACAGATTGAAATCTAGTCGCTCCACCTGATATGACATCATGTTTGATGTCGAATGCATATTGGTCGCACAATTTGTTCCAATAGTCGTGCTGATTTTTTGGTAGCACAAGCGTGATCGGATATTCCTTGAAGGCTTCAATGGTGTGCATCAGAATAGGCCTTCCACTAAGTAACATAAATTGCTTTGGAATATCGGATTTCATCCTTGTTCCAACTCCTCCAGCTACTATGATTGCATATTCACCCATAGCGTAAAAATAAAAAACCCTGATCCCGATAGCTATCGGGATCAGGGTTTTTGAATTGAATATTTAGAAATTTTTAAATGATCAACATCGCATCACCATAGCTAAAGAATTTGTAATCTTCTTTGATAGCTGTCTGATATGCTTCCTTGATCAAATCATATCCACCAAATGCAGAAGCCATCATCAACAATGTCGACTCTGGTAAGTGGAAGTTAGTGATCATTGCATTACAGATTTTGAAATCGTATGGAGGGAAGATAAATCTATCTGTCCATCCTTCACTAGCCTTAAGTCTGCCACTAGCAGATACTGAAGATTCTAGTGTGCGCATGGATGTTGTTCCTATGGCACATACACGTTTTTTGGCATCCAACGCTTGATTAACAATGGTCGCTGTTGATTCTGGGATACTATAGTTCTCAGAATCCATTTTATGTTTTGTAAGATCTTCCACATCTACTGGACGGAAAGTACCAAGCCCAATATGTAATGTGATGGGATCAAATTCTATACCTTTAATCTCAAGCTTCTTCAGCAAGTGAGGAGTGAAATGTAGTCCTGCTGTAGGGGCAGCAACTGCTCCTGTGTGCTCTGCATAGATTGTTTGAAATCGCTCTTTGTCAGAAGCTTCAGCTTTGCGATCAATGTGTTTAGGAAGAGGTGTTTCTCCTAAGATGTCAATTGACTTGTAGAACTCTTCATCAGTTCCGTCAAACAAAAATCTAATAGTACGACCTCTTGAAGTCGTATTGTCGATCACTTCTGCGATCAAGTCACTATCTCCAAAATACAATTTATTACCTACACGAATTTTTCTAGCGGGGTCAACCAATACATCCCATAGGTGAAGTTCTTTGTTGAGTTCTCTCAATAGAAAAACTTCAATTTGTGCACCCGTCTTTTCTTTGTTACCATACAACCTCGCAGGAAACACTTTGGTGTTGTTCATGATCATGACATCACCTTCATCAAAATAGTCCACTACATCCTTGAAAATCTTATGTTCGATCTTTCCTGAGTCTTTGTGGACCACCATTAGCCGAGATTCATCTCTATTTTCAGCCGGATACATGGCTAAATGACCTACCGGTAAATCATACTTGAATGCTGATAATTTCATATGTAATATTATGGTATTAAAAAGATACCGTCTACGGTTGTAAATAAGCTTGCAAATGTAATGATTTGTTTGATAATTGCCGAGAGACGATACGATAGTTTTAGAATTTAATTTATAGCACTGTGATAGTAGTCAGATTAATACTCGAAAGTTTCCGATTTGCGTGGAATGCACTCAAAATGAATTTGCTCCGCACTACGCTTTCTTTGCTAGGAGTAACCATAGGGATTTTTGCGATTATATCGGTTTTCACCATTGTTGATTCACTGGAAAAAAACATCAAGGACAGTTTGTCTTTTTTAGGAACAGGGGTGATTTATGTTGGCAAATGGCCATTCACTGCTGATGCAAACGGGGAATACAATTGGTGGGACTTTTGGAATCGCCCCAACCCTAGTTACAGAGAATATAAATTTTTAGATGACAAGCTAAAAACAGGAACAAACATCTCAATATTTGCTGACGCCAATGCAACATTGAAACGGAAAAGTAACAGTATTAGCGATGTGGAACTTAACGGAGGCAGCTATTATTTCGGAGATTTATTTGACTTGAATATTGATGATGGACGATACTTCAATCCAAAAGAGGTAGAAACGGGGAGGAATGTTGCACTCATTGGTGCCAATATTGTAGAATCGCTATTTCCAAATGGTGTGGATCCAATCGGAGAAGAAATCAAGGTCAAGAACATGAAGTATGTTGTTATTGGGGTTTTGAAGAAGGAAGGCGAGAGCTTCATGGGATTTGATAGTAAGGATGATTATTGTGTCATCCCATACAATGCATTTAGGAAGTTGTACAGCACAGGTACTGGTCGTTGGAATGAATTAGGTTCCACAATAGGTATGAAAGGGGATGAGACAGATATAGGTTTAGTGGAACTGGAGAATGAACTCACTGGCCTTCTGCGAAATCAACGTGGATTAAAGCCCAAAGAAAGTGATAATTTTGCACTCAACAGACCTGAAGCCATTGCCAATGTTCTCAACGGTATATTTGATGTGTTTGGTATAGCAGGATGGGTGATAGGAGGATTTTCCATCCTTGTTGGTGGTTTCGGAATTGCCAATATCATGTTCGTATCAGTAAAAGAGCGAACCAATATCATAGGCATTCAAAAATCACTTGGTGCTAAGAATTACTTTGTACTTTTTCAGTTTTTGTTTGAGTCAGTATTCCTTAGTGTGATAGGTGGAGGAGTAGGCATCTTCCTGGTGTTTTTGATCACTTTCATTCCGATGGGGAGTCTCGAAGTGAATCTATCTATTCAAAATATTACACTTGGACTAGGTGTATCAGCTATTATTGGTACGGTATCAGGTATTATACCAGCAGCACTTGCTGCCAGGCTTGATCCCGTAATTGCAATAAGGTCATAGTTTAAATTATCATTTCAACTTATCATTCTCGTGGTGGCGTTTCGCATCGCGAGAATTTTTTTTGTCTAGATTTTTCTGAAAAGCAGCTGTCAAGTCTACTCCAGTCTGGTTTGCCAGACAGATTACTACCCACAGAACATCCGCCAGTTCATCACCTAAATCTTTGTCTAAGTCGGATGATTTTTCTGATTGCTCACCATATCTGCGAGCAATGATCCTGGCTACCTCCCCAACTTCTTCGGTGAGTTGAGCCATATTGGTAAGCTCATTGAAGTAGCGAACTCCAACTGTTTTGATCCAGTTATCTACGATCTCTTGTGCCTCTCTGATATTGATTTCTTTATCCATAATTCTTAGTCTTCGAAAATAGCTACAGCTCTTACAGGCGATCCAGTACCTCCTCTTATTTTAAGAGGTAGACCTATAAATCTAAAACGGCCTCTTCCAATGAGCGCATCCAAATTGATCATATTTTCATAATGTGTAAACCCCATTTCACCACAAGTGATATGTACTGCTTTATTAGAAATCCCAGAAACTCCTGGAGACATGGTCTCTACACCGAAAGCTGCAATTTCTAAATTACCCAACCACCTAGCACTGGCATCACTGATTCCAGGGTCATTTCGCCAGTCTTGATTATTGTAGTGTTTTCTATAGTGATCTGTATGAATCAATACAGTATCTCCTTTTTTGATTTGAGCATTTGCTTTTTCACAAGCCTCCTGCATCTCAACTGGTTCGATCAACTCTCGTAGATTTTTATGAGAAAAGTCCAAACAAATTCCTTCAGTATAGAATGTTGACAAAGACATAGTATCAATTGATTGTTCTTTATGTTTTGCTGCCATGTGGCTAATGGCATCGACATGAGTCCCAGTATGTTCTCCTAATTCTAATTTATTGACCACTGGAGTTGGCGAATCTGTTTCGATTCCAGCCCATTGTTCATGAGAGGCATGCATGCTTATATTTACCTCTGGTAGACCTTTGAATACAGGCATTCCAGTATATATTTCTTGACTCAAATCGATTATTTCAGGCATTTACTTTCTGTCTTTAGAATCTAAAATGATGGTCACAGGGCCATCATTGACCAAACTCACTTTCATATCAGCTCCAAACTGACCAGAACCAACAGGCTTTCCTAAGCCCATTTCTAATGTCTTGATAAAAAATTCGTATAATGGAATGGCAATCTCTGGTCTTGCAGCCTTAATATAAGAAGGTCGATTTCCCTTCTTAGTACTAGCATGCAGTGTGAACTGACTGATCAATAGCACTTCTCCATCGATATCTTTGATGCAGATATTCATGGTGTCATTATCATCATTGAAAATACGCAGATTCACAATCTTTTGAGCTAGCCAATCTATGTCTTCTTGGCCATCTTCATTTTCTATTCCCAAAAGTATCATTAGGCCTTGACCTATTTCACTCTTGACCTTTTTATCTATGGTGACAGATGCAGAACTTACTCGCTGTATCACTACGATCATATCTTTGTAAATAATTTCCCATAAATTTGATATGAATCCAGCTACAAAACAAGCTACATGACAAACGAAGAAAATAATCCCTGGAAAACTCTGTCAAAAAAGGAGGTATATGACAATGCTTGGATCAATGTCCAAGAGCATCAAGTGATCAATCCTGGTGGAGGAGAAGGAATATATGGGAAGGTAAGCTTTAAAAATAAGGCTATAGGAATCATACCAATTGATGAAAATAATAATACTTGGCTAGTAGGACAATATAGATATACATTGGATGAATATTCATGGGAGATTCCAATGGGTGGAGGTGCCATAGAGGATGATATTCTTGAGTCGGCTCAAAGAGAACTCAAAGAAGAAACTGGAATGATCGCAAACAAGTGGGAACAAATCATGAGGATTCACACTTCAAATTCTGTAACTGATGAAGAAGGGTTTGTGTTTTTGGCAGAAGATTTGGAACAAGGTGAAGCTCAGTTAGAACAATCTGAGGCAGATTTGAAATTGTGGAAACTGCCTTTTTCTGTAGTAGTTGATATGGTGATCAAGGGGAAGATTACAGATGCGATAAGTGTAGCAGGCATTTTGAAGGCTGCGCGTTATTTGGATTACTGAAAGGATTGTAGATTTAAACGACCACTATCCCCATAGATTGAGTACAAGTGTTTTTAATCTTTCGGTGTACTATCTTCTTGTTCTTCTATGTATTCAATGATAATGACAATATCATTTGGTGTCTTTTGCACTTCCTTATAGGAATTGTGTATTCCTAGCATGTAAGCTACAATGATTGCCCAGATTTGTCGCCTAACATATCGAACCAATTGATGCGATATTGACTTTACTTTAGCGTCTAAATACAATAAAATGACTGCTACAATAATCCCTTGAATAATCAAAATTAGGATATTCCATCTACCCATGGTTATCAACACAATTTGATTTAATACAACTAAGCAGATATAAGCATAAATAGCCCACTTCTTTGTAAACCATAACCCGATCATACAAACTAGACTTATAGCTGCTATAGAACCCGAGTATGGTGGAAACCAGTCACCAATTTGCCCGGCAATGTCAGAGAATACCATTGGAATTGATAAAGCTGCTCCTACGAAACCTAGAATGCAAATTACTGTTATGGCTATTGGTCGCTCAATGTTGTCTTTATGTGCTTGGTTTAAGGTTTCGATTTGATTCATAATTTGTTCTATTGAGATTCTATTTTCAATTGTTCATAGTCTTTTGATACAAATGCCTGCTTCTGAATTCAGTTCAACCTGTATGAATGCAACAAAACACCAAACACCAATCACCAATCACCAATCACCAATCACCAAACACTAAACACCAATCACCAATCACCAAACACCAATCACCAATCACCAATCACCAATCACCAAACACTAAACACCAATCACCAAACACTAAACACCAATCACCAATCACCAATCACCAATCACCAAACACTAAACACCAATCACCAATCACCAATCACCAATCACCAATCACCAAACACCAAACACCAAACACCAAACACCAAACACCAAACACTAAACACTAAACACCAAACACTAAACACCAAACACTAAACTACCTTCTATTGTCCTCATCTTCTAAGATACTCAGATAGCTTATGTATCTACTAGGCGCAATATTTTCTTCATCCACCGCCTCTATAATAGCACACCCTGGTTCATGGGTATGGCTACAGTCATGAAATTTACATTCACCGATTAAAGCGCGCATTTCTGGAAAGTAATCAGACAGCTCTTGATTAGAAATGTCTACTAATCCATATTCTTTTATCCCTGGAGTATCTATGATGTTCATGCCCTTTTTAAGCTCAAACATCTGAGCAAATGTCGTTGTATGCGTCCCTTTTTCTACGGACATCGAAACTTCTCCAATCTTTTGAGCAATAGCAGGATTAAGTTGATTGATCAATGTTGACTTCCCCACACCAGAGTGGCCAGCAAGGAGGGTGATTTTATTTGCCAAAGTAGCTTCCACTTTATCTACTCCTCGTAATTCGATCGCAGATATGGCCATGCATTCGTATCCCAGAGATCGATATAAATCCATAATTTCCTCAACGACCTCAATACTCTCATCTTCGAGCATGTCCATTTTATTGAAAACCAAGGTGACAGGAATTCGAAATGACTCTGCAGCGACAGAAAGCCTGTCAATAAATCCAAACGAAGTGCGAGGAAATGCCATAGTCACCAATACCATCAGTTGATCGATGTTGGATGCGATGATGTGGCCATGACCACTTTTGTGAATCGACTTGCGGATGATATAGTTCGTACGTGGATGGATGTGGTGGATGATGCCGGTTGGCTCATCAGTGGCTAATTCCATGTCAAAATCAACTTGATCACCAACAGCTAGTGGATTAGTGGTCTTGAAGCCTTTTAGTTTGAACTTACCTCTTACTCGACAATTGTAGGTGTTCTGGTCATCTCCTAAAATACTGTACCAACTTCCGGTTGATTTGATGACAAGTCCTTTCATGACTTCAATACGGTCTTACAATAGTCAATAATCTTATTCGTTGCACCAGTATGATCTTTGACGTAGGACTGTGCTATCATAGAGGCCACCTCATGATTGAGATTTTGAAATTGCCCATTAAGTTCATGGTAGTCAGCTATGGCAAATGCTGCTTCTAGTTTGATGAGATCAGTGGCTTCCTGAAATTTTTTATATTTTTTATTTCCAAAAAATATCGGCAAGCCAAATGTGGCTGCCTCTAATATATTATGTAAACCCTTCCCATAGGCTCCTCCAATAAAAGCAAAGTCTCCATATTGGTACAATGATGACAACATTCCAACATTGTCAATTAGCAATACATCGCACTCATCCACATTGGAAGAATTGGCATTTGAGAATCTTATGAATGACTTAGTAAGTTGCTTTTCAAGTTTGATTAATGCCGCTTCTGTAACCTCATGAAGCGCTATAATGAATTTTTGATCAGATTCGTTGTGATTGATAAAAGGGAGAAAAACTTCTAGGTCTTCTTCCCACACACTTCCAAGCACCCATGTTTTTTTGCTATTGGCAAAAGCCGCAGCGGCTGGAATACCAGTGGCTTGTTGGCTGATCTCATAAACTCTATCAAATCTGGTATCTCCAGAAAGCGCAGCATTTTTTATACCAATGCCATTGAGTAGTTCGATCGAAAGATTGTTTTGAACAAAAAAATGAGAAACCTTTTTAAGGATTGACCTTTGTAATTGACCAAATGACTTGAAGAATATTTGATCTTCCCGGAAAATAGAAGATGCAGAAATCAAAGGAATATTCCGCTCGTTTATTTCATTAAAATAATGATACCAAAATTCATATTTAATAAAAAAGACTATCGTGGGATTAGTGATGTCAAGCCACTCTTTAGCATTATTAGCCGAATCGATAGGCAAGTAGAATACATGATCGGCATGTTCATAGTTTTTTTTCACCTCATACCCTGATGGCGAAAAAAAGGTCACTAAAACCTGGTAATCTGAAAATTGATATTTGAAAGCTTCTATGATAGGACGAGCCTGCTCAAATTCGCCAAGAGATGCGCAATGAAACCACGCCAATTTCTTATTTGGGTCAATACTGTCTTTTGCTCTTTGAAAAATATTTTTCCTCCCTGTGATAAATAGATTCGCCTTCATGTGAAAACTTGCTGCTATTTTCATCACTAGCCCAAACATGAAGATAGAAAAGTTATAAAAAGCGAGAGATAATGCCATTGTCGCAAAAGTAAAAAGAGACAGTCTCAAAAGCTAACATGTCATTCAGAATGAAATGAAGAATCTCAAATTACTTCTGCTAAAAAGTGTAAGATTCCACGCTACGCTACCATTGACAGATTTTGTAAAATGTTGTAAATGAGCAAGTTGCATTTTTCCAATTTTATAGAGTACAGGCGAAACGCTCACCAGAAAAACTTAAAATATGTCATTACCCTACGCTGGTTTTTTTTAAAACTCTGGTCTCTGAATGACAGTCTTAAATTGCTTTTGAAACTGTCTCTCAAATATCAGTTAACCAACTTAGTGAGTTGATAAATAATCTGCTACACCTTCTCTAGTTGCACTCATTGCATCTTTACCTTCTTCCCAGTTTGCTGGACATACTTCACCATGTTCCTGTATATATTGCCAAGCATCTACAACTCTGATCATTTCATCAATATTTCTTCCCAATGGAAGGTCATTGATAGTTTCATGTCTCACCGTTCCTTCTTTATCAATCAAGAATGTACCTCTGTAAGCAATGGCATCACCTACAAATGTCATTGCTCCTTCTTCTGTGTAATCCCAGTCACCTGCTAAAACACCATAGTTAGATGAAATCGTTTTGGCTGTATCAGCCACCAATGGGTATTTCACGCCTTCGATACCACCATTGTTTTTTGGAGTCATCAACCACGCTAAGTGAGTTTCCTCTGTGTCAGTAGAACAACCTACTACTTGCACACCTCTTTTTTCAAATTCAGCTAATTTTTCCTGAAATGCCAATATCTCTGTTGGACACACGAAAGTGAAATCTTTAGGATAGAAAAAGAACATTACTTCTTTTTTACCTATGTAATCTGCTAATGAGAAACCCTCTACGATTTCTTCTCCGTTGATTACCGCTGGAGCTTTAAATTCTGGAGCTTTTTTCCCTACTAATGACATAATTTATTGTTTTTAGATGTTTCTAATGATAATTAAACGCAAAGGTAAAATCAAAATCGAAGTAGCCATAAGGAAAGGGGTAGATTTTTGTGATAAGCCAATAAATGATTTCTATGGGACACTAGTTGTGTAGTTGTGTAGTTGATAGTTAAGAGGTGAGCGTCTAATACTCAAC
>Ga0209634_1001554_pt1 | contig 16638 bp, 10 predicted proteins | sample LinPmetageLP40_FD_184043 | JGI IMG/M metagenome (GOLD analysis project Ga0209634, IMG submission 184043) | Marine viral communities from the Pacific Ocean - LP-40 (SPAdes) (version 2) | ecosystem: Environmental > Aquatic > Marine > Oceanic | place: Pacific Ocean | collected 2010-08-26
TCTAAAATGTAATTTAGATTCATGGTTTCCATCATCTTGATGTATGGTAAGAATTGAGTCTCCTGCGTTTTTATATACCTCAACCACAGAAGTACCAGAATATGAACTAACAACTGTGTCAGCTGCAAATATTGATCTACTACCTGTTACAGTAACCCCTGTACTTGTAGTTTGTAATTTTACACCACCTTGATAATACATATAAGCAGCGTTTGCATCTGCTGCAAATTTATTACTACCACCCGCAACTACTAGAAATTCATTTGCTGCAGAAAAACCAAAATAAGTAGTTGTATTTCCACTGTGATAAACATAATCATCAATATATAAATCACCGTTGTTAATTGTAACACCACTACTATTAACAAGTAACTTTCTTGAGCCACCAGCTATTAAACCAACTTGATCAGCAGCCACTCTTGTCATACCAGTATTTACATCATCTGCAAAACCGTAATCTACTTTAGCTGTACTATTAGCGCTCCAAACAACTACTCTAGAAGCTTTACCTGCTCCACCAACTTGTAAGGTCATGTCAGCTTCAGTTGATAAAAACTGGAAGGTAGCGCCTCCACCTTGTGAAGAACCATCAGCGTGATAAAATCTTAAATATCCTACCTGGCTTTCAGAAGAATGATCAGTAAAAGTTATACCAGACCCTGACCCATTACTTAAGTTATGTAAGGATAGTAGTGCTGGATCAGAATTAGATACTCTAATCTGCAACTCATCATTTCTAAAAATCTTATTATTAGCCATATACTATAATTTACTAAAAATATGTTTCATTTATACTTTGTCCAAACGCTTTAATACTTACTTTAGGTGAATAACTTTGACTTGAACTTCTGGCTTTAAAAGTAAATGTTACCGTACTACCATTACCTGATGATGTAACGTTAAACCTATCACCACCTTCATTTATTTCTTCACTTACACTCCATGTACCACTTACATTTATACAATTAAATACAACTCTTTGATATCCTCCTGAACCACCTCCTGCAGTTTCAAAAACAAAGTTTGCACTCGCACCATTACTACCACTAGTAAGCCCTGCTACAGCAACTCCAGTTGTAGTCAAACTACTAAAATTTTGAGTATACATTCTTTGACCACTGCTGCCCCCAAGCCTAACTCCACCACCAATCTGTGCATCACCTGCAATGCTTAATGAAATATTACTGTTTGCAGGATCTAAGTAGTAAGATGTGTTAGAAAGATCATAAAGTACAGGTGTATGTATTGACTCACCAACAACCTTTAATCCGTAGTTTGTGTTCAAGCCAGATACTCCAGCTTGAAAGGTAATACTATTACTAACAGAGTGTAAGTGTAGATCACCTGAACCATATTGTTTTAATGTGGCTCCAGATAAACTGTTATAGAACTGTAGTTGGTTACTGGTACTTGATCCAAAGTTTATATATCCATATTGTTTTAAAGTTATATCACCTGCAAAAGTTGCTCCTCCCGTGTGTGTAAAGCTTATTTTAGGGGTTGTTGTTCCGTTGTGATAAAAATTTAATAATGTACTTGCACCACCTGTGGCACCTATATCCCAATAACTTGATGCACCCGTATTTTCTATTATTCTTAAAGCAGAAAATAAATTACTGGAAACGGTTGCAGTGTAAGCGTTTATTGTTGCAGCAGTAAAACCTGTTATATTAGCACCGCCTTTAGCATTGATTTTCCCAGCAAAATTTGCATTACCCTCGTGTGTAAATCTAACTTTTTCAACTAAAGCCCCAGAAGACGTACCATTTGCAAAATCAATAGTTATGTCACCTGATGTACTGCCAGAAAGATTATCCATTACTCCAAATATACCTCCTATAGAATATTCATTATATCCACCAAACTGCATACCGTATTTTTCATTTACAGCATTACCTGTGCTATTTAAAAATAATCCAGTGTGTGTATCTGTAACGCTGTTTGTAATTCTTACTGGCTGATTAGTATTACCTGGGTCACCTTTAACCGTGAGCGCGGCTTCAACATCTTCACTATTTGCTCCTACACCAAGTCTACTTGGTATTGCAACATTACCTGCAAAAGTTGCAGTTGTACTACTGCCATTACCTAGTCTTAATATTTCTGTTCCTAAATGCAAAAACTGAAAACCATCTCCTACCGAGCTGTGATCTTGAAACCTTGCTATGGTTCCTGTAGAGTCTAATCTAAACCTTTGGTTATATACATCAATTTCTCTAATATATAAAGTTCTAAAATCTAAAGAATTTGTAGTACCTAAATCATAGGTGGCATCTGCTGCAGGTATTATATGACCTCCAAAAGTTGCGTTTTGATTTTCATCTAGAAGCAATGCTCTTGTTAATGCTGATCCTGATTCTGTAAAAAATCCTAAGCTACTTTTAGCTGAAGTTGTTCTAAGCGCTTGTATTCTTGACATAAACCTATTAGCGGTGTCATTAGAACTTGATTTAAAGTCAATATTATAACCTCCACCATCATCAATATTATTATTATCAATAAGAAGTTGAGTAGTAGGTGATGTTTGTGATACTCCCGTATTTGCTATTGTAACTGCTCCTGCAAAAGTTGCGTTTCCACTTTCAACAAGACTTAAACTGCCACCTAAATCTAAAACGGAAGCGTTATTACCTCCTGTATTAGATAAATAAAAACTATCTGTTGCGTTTGCATTTTCTAAAGCTATTCTAGCACTTCCTTTTACTAAAAGTTTATCAGAATTACTTCCTTGACCGTCTATAGTCAAAGTACCAGTCATGGTGTCACCAGTTACATTTACATATCTTGTATCTGCATCTGATTGGGTAATACCACCACTACCTCCAACACTTACAGAACCATCCGCCATTAAAAATTGAGAGGATGTACCACCAGATTTTATAAATGAATTTGCTTCTACTGGTTTATTAAACTCCCATTGAGTTCCAGTGTGATCATATAACAAAGAAGCACTTGCTCCATCTACAACTATACCACCTCCATCAGCAGCTGCACTATCTGCAGCACCTTTTGCTATTGTTATAGTCTTATCTGTTACATCTAAATTTGTAACACTTGTAGAGTTTATATCACCTGTTATGTTTAGGTCACCTAATACTGATAAGTTTCCTTGTACCTGTGTGTTATCTTGTAAATCAATTAAAGTAGTAGCAACTAATTTAAGTGTGTTACCTTCAGCTCTTATAGAACCACCAGGCCATTCTACCGCTTTATTACTTGGTAGTGTTATTTTACCTGCAAAATTTGCATCACCACCAACATCTAAATTAAAATCACCTGCACCAGCATTTAATAGTTTAAATATTAAATCAGTACCTACACTTGACCCTAGCTGGAGTGTAGAATTATCTGGAAAAGTAAAGTCGTAGTTGTTAACACCTGTGTTTGTAAATCTTGCTACAGGATTTGTAAGAGAAGTTTGACTTGCAATAAAGGCTCCTTGTGGTATTATTACATCATAACCAAAACTTACATTACCCCCGTTAAACCAACTTCCACCCGCTGAATCTATACGGACTTTTTCTATATTGTTGGTAGTGCCATCTGAAGTAAATAACGAGAGCAAACCTTTATCTAAGTTTGTACCACTACCTCCTCTAGGAATAATGCGTGCTAAGTTGTAATTATCAGACTTAAGCCAAAACTCATTTCCATCACCAACCATTAAGAAGTCACCGAGAACCTTTGTTTGTTTTACGCTGTTAATTATTAACGCATGATTATCATATGTACCAATTCCAACTCTAAAATCAGTACCCCAACCCTGTACAAATACTGGGCTACCATCTTTTAATTCTATCTGACCTATACTGTTAGAACCTTCTGATATTTTAACATAGTTGTTTCCATCATTAACTGTAAGTATACCATCAGTAAGTGTTACATCTTTTGAAAAAATTGCTGAGGTATCTGAATGATCTAATTGAAGTAAAACAGTACCACTTGAATTTTTAAAGTTCCATGTGTTGGTTCCTGCTTCTAAATAATGGTCTCCACCATAATCAAATGTTAATCTTGAATTTAATATAACATTTCCTGCAAAGGTTGCATTTCCATCATGAGTAAGCTCCATTGCTTTATCAGTATTACCACCCGCGGTATTAAGAAAATAAAAGCCATTATTTGCAACACCTGTTGTTCCAGCCCATACATTACTATAATTTCTAAATTGACCGGTTGCATAAACGTTTGCAGTACTTGTGATACCGTTAGAATCAATATAAGCCCTGTTGCTTCCATCTACATTGAACATTATTCTATCGTTACTACTGTGAGCTTGTGCCCACATACCAGTGTCTGTCCTATCAGAAAAACTATATGTTGGAGCAGAGCCTGAACCATCTGGACCTTTTATTAGACCTGCAAAAGTTGCAGATAAATCATTGTTTAATGATAACGCAGTCATTGACGCTGGAAGCGTTGTACCAATAGTTTGTTCTCCAGAAGGCGCGCTTGATTGGATTGGTGGATCAATTATAAACTGCATTGCTGCACCTGATGTACCACTGTTGCCTAAAAATCTTATACCAGCTATATTACCCCAGTTTTGACCACCATTGTCACTAGCTCTTTTAAAATTGGTTCCATCCCATCTTAAGTTTGTACCAACCCAACTATTCCAAACACCATCTGTACTTGACCACATTGAAACAGCTCTACTATACCCCGACTGCATACCGTTACCACCAACTGTGAATAATCCAGAATTAGTATCTATAGGTTTTGATTGAAAATCTTGAAAAGTTTGTAATCCAGCTCCATCTATAGCATATCCTTGCGAGGTAACATCACCTGCAAAAGTTGAATTATCATTACTTGCACTAAATGTAATTGGGCCATCACTTATAGACGCGGCTGTTGATGATGTATTAGTAAATTTAACTACCTTTTGAGTTGTACCACCTCCAGTTATATTACCACTAGACAATGCATATCTACCGTCCAGATCTTGACTTACGTCAGATCCACCACTTACTTCTGCCGTTAAAACTCCTGTGGTTGTATCAAATGAAAGTCCATTAATAAACTTTTCAGTTGCTGTTGATTGGAAAGTTACATTACCGGTACCATCAGTTTGTAAAACTTGTCCATTAGTTCCATCAGAAGTTGGCAGTGTGTATTGTCCTATTTTTATTCCTGATAGGGATTTAAGACTCATGCCTACTTATTTTATTTTGTTAAACAAATGTACAATTATATATTACAATTAACAATCATCACATCTATTGAGTTTGATGCAGGGGCTGAGGTAAACAGAAGTTTTACTGTGTTAGGAGTATCTCTTACTGTATCTACTAATACTGTCTCACCTGGATCAGTACCATTAGTATTCTCAGCACACTGAACTATAATAAACTTAGATGCTAAGTTGTGCGTTACCGTAATAGTTGTTAGTGTTCCATTACCCACAGTTGCTTTAAAGAATCTTTTATTTATAATTCCGTCCTTTAAAGTTTTTGGGGTAACCGCTCTGGTATTATCTGTACCAGTTTCTGTTTCTGCTTGTGTAGCTATCTCTATGACACCTTGTCTAGTAGTTGTAGCATTAAGAGCAGTAAACTTTATTTCATTATTTGCAGGGTTAGTTACATTTATTCCACCACTTCCTGTAGTGCTTACAAAATCAACTACTTCACTAGTGCTAATTTCTGCTCCACCTGAAGTGTTAGCTCCATCTACTTTTAGATTCCAACCTTGATAGTTGTCAAAACCAGTAGCAGTTAATGCTACATTAGTAACATTAGCACTACCATCAATAGTAAAATTACCTGTTACATTACCACCAGAGAAAGTTACAGTCCTTGCTGTAAACCATTTAGAAGCTGTATCCGCATTCCCCGTAAGGTCTGCTATCAAATTGCCTTTAGTAATACTTAAACTGCCTGTAGCGTCAGGTGTGGCTGTTGTTGTACCTAAATGAAACTTATCTTCACTCTCATCCCACACAAATACACCATTGTTGCCAGTTGTTCCTCTTTCAAATATAAATCCTATATCATTACTATTGGCTCCTGTAAGTTCACTTTGTAAACCAATAAGTGCATCCTCTACATTTAAGTTTTGTGTGCTTACTGTAGTAGTTGTTCCATTTACAGTTAAGCCACCTGTTATAACAACATTACCACTCACAGAAGTATCACCTTCTTGATCAACACTAAACACTGTAGATGGTGATCCGGATTGTGTTGTTTTAATTTCAAATAACTCTGATGAAGAACTATTGTCTCCATCTATATATATTTGTAAACTTTCACCAGCACTAATTTGACCTGTGTCAGTTGTCTGATTACCTAATTTAAGTATACTATTACCACCAGCTGATGGAGCTTGAATTGTTAAGTATCCTTGATCTACCTTAACATTACCAGTTAAAGTAGGACTTGTAGGTATTCCAACTACTATTGTATCACCTGATACACTTGTCTCAATCTCATTTGTTGTACCAGATATTGTAAGTGTATCTGTTCCTAAAACTACACCATCATCTGTTCCTGAGTCAGCTGCAATATCTAATATTGTAGATACTGATGCACTTCCTGCTGCAGTTAATCTACCTTGTTGATCTACAGTAAATGTTGGTATTGATGTACTACTACCATAGGCACCAGGTGTTACAGCTGTGTCATCAAGATCAATACTTATTTGATTAGCTGAACCATCTGTTGTAATACCTGTGAGACCAACTACTTTTAATACTTCTGAATCTAAGTCAATAGAACTTGAACCACTATCACCTTCAATATCTAGATCCTCTAAAGTAATAGTTGCCTTTATTCTATCATCAATAGCAGCTGAGGTCATTAAGCTTGTATCATTATCTGCAAATGATTCAGCAGATGTTTGCACTGCTGATATAACTACACTGTCTAATGTTAAACTACCTGAAATAGTAATACCATTAGTAGTTGTTTTTAACTTTTCTGAATTTTGGTAATATAAGAAAACACCGGAATCTCCAGCTATAATTAAATTTCCATTAGAATTTGATACTTTATGGTTAGGAGCATAGAGTTGTAGATTATCACTTCCTTGTATTCTTAAAGTACCACCTGATGAATCATTAAAGATTCTATTTCCATTACTAAAAGTTCCTCCAAATGATATTACACCAACATCTGTAGGTGTGCCATTATTTGTGGTTGTTGTTGGTAATTGAATACTTTTTTGTACAACTATATTAGTTGCTCCCGTTGTATTACCATTAGCTAAAACTTCTGATAATGTGTCAACTGTATCTACTTGTGAATCTACATAAGATTTAATTTGTGCTGTTGTAGCTAAGCCTGTACTATCAGTTGAAACTGCTTCTGTAAGAATGTCTAAGACAGTGTCACCTTCTCCACCGTTTGTAATATCCAATTGATTTGGAGTAGAAGTGGTAATGCTTGTAATATCACCAGGTGCTAAAGGTTTCCAAAATGTAGCATCATATGCACCAGAGGCTTTAGTATAAATAAATACTGTCTTGGATGCCCCAGAATTATAATAAATCTGACCTTCTACCGGAGCATTAGGTGCTGTACCTAACTTATGAACTACTGCATTTTGTAATTCATTCTGTTCTAAACTTATACTTGATAAATGTTTTATAGCCATAACTGTTTATTTTAATTTAGGTAAGCCTTACCGCTAAATGAAGCTTCAAATGTTATTGTTACTTGATTTGGACTATCATATGCTACGCTACCTACAACTACAGTATTACCTGAGTCAACTACTGTTACTGATGGGAATTTATTTAATCCATGCACTATTACCCAAGTATTAGATGAAGCACCTTGATTATGCACGTATGTGTCAGCATCATTAGCAGCATTTACTATAGTTGATAAGTTAACTACACAGTTTGTTGCCGTTGGTAAAGGATCTGTACACGGCTCATCTTTTACTGATACTACTTCAAATGGTGTTATATATTTACCAGCTTCATTAGTAGGGTAAACAGCTTGTGCTCTATATTTACTATTCCAATCACAAATTTCTTTTTTGATTATGGTAGATTCTAAATCAGTCAAGCAGCATGGAGTAATTCCATATCTCTTTGACATAAAGTTTTTATAAGCTTGCTGTGCAAACTTTTGTTGTTTCTCAATTATTTCAACTTCTGAGTACATTTTGTTTTTGCAATTTATTGTTATATTCACTTAAACACATTTTGCAAACTGTGCTTCCGTCTTTTGCTACAGCTTTTTGACATCCGCAAGTTATTGGTTTGTTGCAGTTTTTACAGTTCATTTTTTTAGCACGTTATCTTATTCAATAATTTTTCAGCATAATTATATAATTCCATTCCTTTATTTGGACTGGAGCAGTATTCTACTTCTGCTACTGCAGCATCTATTAATGTTTTAATGTAATTCATCTTTCTTAGTAGATCTTCTCTTTCACTACTAGGCTCACATGCCTTTACATCTATATCACAAAGTTTTTTATAATATGATGTTAGCAAGTTAGTTACTCTTAAATGATTATACTCAACGTATACTTTATCATTTGGTGATACGCTATATCTTACTATGTACAAGCCGTCAGGAAGTTTCATCCTTTTCGTACCACAATCAACCTTTTGAAGTGCTAATACACAAGCATTTAAGCACAAATCAAATTTCTCATCTGTCTTAATAAGTACGGGAGCTGTAAATCCAGGCATAGTAATTAATAACTCTGGACAATCTACCTTCAGCTTTGTGGTATATTGACTTGTATCTTTTACACAAAGAACTTCACAATTACTAACCGTAGGTATTTCTAAGCTTAAAATATGTTTTTCTGCCATTATATATATGTATTTAGTCCGGAATAACTACACTACATTAATAATATACAAAATTAATCATACAATATAAAATAAAAAAGACAGGACTTTTAGGTCCTGCCTCTCTTAAAATTTAATGAAATCTACTTAAACTATCTATTAAGCATCTGGTGATTCAATTTTCACCATGTTTTTCACATCATTAGCTAAAGCTTCTACTCTAGTTAAAAGAGCATCCATTTTAGCAATTAGATCTGAATCTGTACACTTAACAAAAATTTCATATAGATATTGATCATTATCAAAAGTACCTGTAGGGTTACTAAACCTTGGAATACTATGTTGAATATAATAAGATCTGTATATAGCTGATCTATCTACAGCTGCTAAAATCTTATCTGATCCTTCAATCTCTCTAATTCTTGCGCTATCAATTGCACCTTGACTAAATGGATTTTGTGCATAAGACTCAGATAACAATACTTTTCTAAGTACTGATTCTCCACTTGTCTGTTGCATTTTACCAGGAGTTTTAGAAGAAGTACCACATGTATCACATGGATCTCCTTTCATGTCAACAAATGACAACTCAACTGATAAAGGTTCTTTTCCATAAAAGTCTCTTGTATCAAATGATGTATTCCCAAACGTAGTTTCAACATAAGCAGCTTCTACTTTTAAAGTAGCACTAACTTGATCTGTTACTGGATCTGTACTTGCAGTATAGTTTCCAGAACCTGCTTCACCTAAAGTTTGAGCAATTGTTTTAGTAGCTGATGAACCAGCTGTTACAATAACAACACCACCACCTGTAGCTTCTTGGATAAATGGTTTTACAATGGGATCAGCCAATAACATTTTTCCTATTGTAGCAAGAGCTACAGCAGGATCAACGTGTGTTTGACCATCTGCACAGCAAACTGAACCACTATCACCAATAGCATAAATATTCTTGTTTAAGAATCTTAAGGCTGGTGATCCTTTAATGTCTACTCTCACATATTGTGTTTCACCACATGGAGAACAGTCCTTGCCAATTCCAACTGAAGCCGTAGCTTTAACTGCACTGACACAAGCACCTTTCCAAAGACTGTTAATGTATTTTGGATTGATACCTTTTGACTTTACAGATTCAGAGTAACCTCCATGTCCTGGATTGTTACCAATAGAATCAGAAGTCTGATAATTTCCTTGAACTAAGTATAATAGACCGTTGTTTCCTAGAACACCATTTGCAGTTGCAATTGTTTTCCAGTCACTACTATCTACTAATCCTAATGTTCCTGCTGCTAAAGCTGAAGTAGCGGTTCCATCCGCTGGTTCTACCTCTGCAACAACAAAGCTTTTACAAAAAGCGTGATTAAAATAACTCATAATAATTGTTTTTTAAAGTTTATAAATAAAATTAATAAATACCGTACCTACTTAGGTACATAAATAATATACAAAATAATTTTCTAATAACAAACAAATGCTTAATTAGAACGTTCAGCTGACTGCATGCCTCTTTGCATTTGTACTACATTCTCAATATCTCCTGCAATTAGTGACGCAGCCTCATCTATAATTAACTCAACTATATCATCTCTGAACTCTGACTCAACATTTGTTGAACTACTAGAACCATCTTGTGGGTTAACACATCCGGTTATTTGTATAGTGGTTGGTTTTCTGTAATATGTTAAAGTTGGTTGTGATATAGAAAACTCTTCATCTCTATATATTCTAACTCTATTTCCAATAAATGTGGCAACTGTTTCTGCCCAATCAAAATCTGGTTTTTTTAATGGATCCCTTAAAATTAAATCTATGTTTGCTTCTTCTACAAGATAGACTGTCATTGAGTAAGGTTCTTTACAGCACTTATTTTTTGCTTTAGTACTTAACCTTTTATACTCAAGATAATTGTCAGGAAGTCCATTAGACTCAAAATAACTATCATTCTCAGAACCCGTTAAAGCCTGTTCTACTAATAATACATTCAAATCATCAATACGTCTTTGAGAACCTTCATCACCTTCTTTGTATTGATTCATACCGTGAAGCTGTCTTCTGCACCATTGTAATGCGGCTTTGTTAAAAGCCTCAATAATTTGCCAGCATTCAAGATTGTCAAAGTCATTGCTAGACAACTTATTTAGTCTTTGTCTTAGCTTAATCTGTATTAAATCATTAGTCATAGTTTATATTTTAAGCATTCCAATATGGTTCAACTTTTTCTAGCAAACTAGTTAGAGCTTCTTCATTTTCTGGATTCTTTAAAAATGCAACACATTCTTTAGGTCTTTTACCTAATTTAATACCACTATCTAAAGGCTCTATCCACCCATTAGCTTTAGTAGTAATAAATTTATAATATAATGCATCCTTAACTAATGCTCTAATTTTAAGATCCTCCATACTAGCTCTTGCAGCTTCAATAAATGTTTCAGTTGCTCTTTTCTTATTACCTTCAGCACCTTCAGCATTGATATAAATATCCATATTTTCATATACAACATCATTTGATATACTTGTAGTATACTGTGTACTTTCTATATCTACTACTTTTGCTACGTATCTTAATTTTGTTGGATTCTTATCATATAGCTTTTGTAATTCAACAATAGCTCTATTTCTTAATTTACTATACTCCGTTCTAGTAGAAATAGTTTCTTCTACCGTGTCAAGATAAAACTTTGGTGCAGCTCCTGATACCTTTGCTGCTTTTAAAGACGGTGCAACTATTGAAAAACCTCCTGCTTTAATAGCGTAAAGTTTAACCAAATCATAAGGATCATTGTAAGGATCTAAAAAGACGGGATCATTACCACACTTTAAACTTATTCTTGACCAAAACTTATCATTATCTGGTTTGAGTAAAGTAAGTTTATTCCAAAACTCTTTATCATCAGGTTCTACAACATTAGCTGCAAGATCCTTTTCAAGTTGTGAAATAACACTTCTTATTTCTTTTACTTTCTGTTCTCTTTCTGCAACAGCTAGTCTTTTAACTTCTGGTGCAAATTCATTAAGACCAGTTACGTACCTTTTAACTCCATTTATTTCTAAACAAGCTAGGTTCTCTTCATGGTAAACACCGTCATGCAATGCCATTCCATAATTTTCAAGTCCCATGTTTGACTTGCTCGGGTTAAAAAAAGGACGTACAGCAATACTACTACCTTGTTTAGTTTGCTGATATTTTTCTACAATTGTGTAATCACTCATTATTATTGGTTTTTAAAATTAATATTAAACTCAAAAGTACATAATTATGTACATTTTTTAAATATCTAATGCTGGGAATAAACCCAGCAGAAGTTTTTTGAGCTATGCCGCTACTACTACTTTAAGAGCTCCTGTTGTATGATATACATCACCAACAGCTAATCCAGCAGCAAGTGCCGCTGCATTATCAGCATGATCTCTTCCAACAAGTATTGCACCACTAACTAGTTTTAAAGGAGATACAATTGCTGCATCTACTCTATTGACTTCCGTCACCACTTCGTTAACGTGAGCATATCTTGCTAAACCATGTTCAGCTTTAGCTTTATCTTTCAAAACAGCATCAGAAAACACTTGTTTCAATTTTTTAATTGCCATGATAAATTTTTTACAGGTTAAACAAAAAAAAGGAGGAGGGTTTAATCTCCTCCCTTTTGATTAATATTAGAATGATCCTCCTGTAATTGGATTTCTCATTACAATTTTTAGAACTTTGCTTGGATCTTTCACCCAGATAGCCGGCATGGTTTGAGTCATCATAACCCTATAACCATTAAAGTTACCAGTTGAAGCAAAACCTTGGTTTCTTCCCATGTAGTCCATAGTACCATTTTGGTAGAACCACTTAAGTTGATTATCCCAAGATAACTTCAATAGATGAATATTATCATTTCCACTTTCAGTAACATCAAATATAATGAAGCTATAAGAACTTAATGGACGTCCGTCTATTAATGGGTTCTCAACATCATTAGTATGTAAGTTATCAAAAGCTGGATTCAATACAAATTTTACATTAGCTAAGAATGGGATAGTAAAGCTTGTATAAGCAAAACCAAAGTCTAGATCCATTCCTGATCCTGTTACTGCTCCAATGTCAGAAGCATTTTGTACTAATCCAGAACCATATACTTCATCAGCAATAGCTTTGTTGATCAATTGCATACCACCGATACCTGTTTGTACAACAAGTGCTCTTTGTGGGTCTGGCCCTTTGAACTCAACTTTACCTTGATAGAAGTTATATAATTCAGATTTAAACATGTCAAGAGTAAATGATGATTTGTTATAAACTCTTTTAAATGAGTTATCTAACTGAGACCATAGACCAACTGATAATCTAATATCATCTGGACCATCTTGTCTAATTCTACCACCTTTACCCCACATTAGGTAAGTTTCAATATCATTAGCAACTTTGCTTAAGTGTGCAGCTTCTAGATTTGTGATGAAAGATCTTGATAATTGACCGCTTTCAAACGCATCTCTAGCACCTGATTTACCCATGCTTGCTACTAATTCTTCAATTGAATTTACAGACATATTATCTCCTGCTCCAAAATTTCTCCAAATTTCAGTTACAGGGACTGTTCCGTCCGCGTTTAATCCTCCTTTGATCATAAGATCTGCTCTGGAAGAAATAGAGTAATGTACGTGTGCTTCAGCTCCTCCTACAAAGTTGTAGAATTCTCTGAAACCTGAGCCAGCTTCAATATCACTGAATCTTTCACCGTACTCACCTCTTGCAGAACCTTTTCTAAAGAATTTAGTTCCGGAAGCTAAGTACTTATTGTCTAAGACTGCAGCGCTATTGTTGTTAACTAATTGTACTTCATAGATGAAACCATCACCTGCAGGAATAATATCACTTGCTGTAATGTATAATTCTATCCCATTGTACTTGTCATAAGTGATAATATCACCATGTCCAAAAGAACGCTTGGATAATTTAATTTTAAAGGTTGTTCCATCAACACCTTTACTTGCATTTGCTGATTCAATATCTGCCACGATAAATGGTAGATCTTGAGCCACTGGAGTTTGCCACTTGTACTCACCTCTAGCATTATCCACAAGGATTGTATTCTTTCCACCAAACGAAGCCATTTGATATAAAGGCATTTCCACTTTCTGTGTCATTGCCCATAAATCAACTGGACCTAAATCCTGAGGCTCAGCGGAGCCCAGCATTGCTGTCAAGTGATAAGAATCAATATGTGAACTAGCTTTGTAGCTTGTATCTCGTAGGAAAATTCCGTTGTTTAAAACTGGAGTTGCCATAATTGATTGTAATTTAAGGTTAATAATTAATGTTAATTGATATAAATAAAATTTTTAAAATCTTTTAAATATGTTTTGCTGTCTAGGTAATTTCCTAGATGTTCTTTTTGATGTAGACTCTTCTTTTTGTTCTACCCCTAAAGAACTTCCACCGCTATTTACTTGTTCAGTCTTTAATTTTCTGACTGTTTTCTCAATTGTACTTTGAGCTCCTTTATCCATAATCTTAGCTTTGTAACCATCTGGGTCTTGCAACAACCAAAGGGCTTCAGATATAAGTGAATAATTAGGCTCAACAAATTGATACTTTTCAAGTAAGTGTCCTAACAGGTTAGTGTTACGTCCACTTACAGAAGGATAATTAGGTTGTACAAGTCCATTATATAACATTGATTGAGTTTTCTTATCTATTTTAATATCACTCAATGCTCCGTCTTTTAATGTATTATATACATTTTCCATATAATCTTTAGATGCTTGTTCTTGCTGTTTCTTTTTCAAATCTTGTTCTTTCAATTTTGAAGCAACAACTTTCTCTTGCATCTTTTGTAACTTAGGTTGAAACTTAAGAGCTTGGTTCTCAAGTTTTCCTAGGTCTTTCCAGACTTCTATTTCCTCTGCTATCTCTTCTGCTGTACCATATCCGGTTGCAGAAAGGTATTCTTGGATAACTCTCTCTTGTCCTCTCTCAGATTTTGTATCAATAGTAGAAGTTTCTTCCACTTGTGCTAACGTCTGAAATAGACCTTTAAGATCTTTACCGCCGTCAAATACGTATCTTGCAGCTATCTTTAATTCATCAGGCAAACTTTCAAAGAACTTAGCTGGTGTTTCTTTTCTAACTTGGTTTGCCTTTTCTTCCATGTTAGCATCAATTAACTCTTCCCAGTCTTTTGCTGAATAATCAGCTAAAGGTTTATCATCATCAAAAGGTACAATCTTATCTGATTTAATTAGCTTTTGAAATACATCAGCTATACCTTCTATTTTCTTTCTACCTCTTTTCTTTGTTTCTTCTTCTGTAGGTTCTTCATCTATAGAATCCAAAACTTCATCTAGTGTAGCGGCTTCTTCTTTTTTCTCTTCCTTAGCTTTAGGTTCCTCAACTTTTTCTAATTCAGGTTCTTCAGCTTTAGGTTCTTCAACCGCAGGCTCTTCAGCCTCTATTTCTTTCTCATTCAGAAAATCAACATCTATCCCTTCTGTTTTAGAGAAGATGTTTTTTGGTTTTATTTCTGGTGTTACAATTGCATCAGCATCTGGTGCTGCTGCAAATAACTCATCTATATTAATGTCCACTTTTTCAACAGTAGTGTCCTGTATTTTGCTTTCTTGTGCCATCATTGTTGGTTTTAAATGATTAATAATATTATGTACATATACAATATAAGAATTATAATTGATATCTAAACTTATAAAATTTGATTATTTATAACATTTATAGCAATATATAGCTAACGCCAATAATCTTTTTTATAAATTATTATTTATCATCATATTTGTTCTTATTCTCTCTTGCTATTTGTAAGTTTTTATCAGCTATATCTCGTTGTGTAGCTAGCTTTTCTCTTTCAATTTGTAGTTTAGCTTGACCCTGTGCATTCTTCATTGCATTCTGCTCACGCTTCATAGACATTTGCTCTCTATATTGAGAAGATTGTTGTATATCTTTTAAGGCATCCTGATAATCTGACTGCTCATTTTGATTGATATCTACCTGTGATCCAAAACCAGCAGCTCTAATTTCAGCTACTGTAATATTATTTTGTCTTTCTTTATCAGCTTCAGCAGATTGATACTGTAACTTAAGTTGATTCTCTTCAGCTACTGATTCAAGTTGTTGTTGTTGCATTTCACGTTGTTGTTGCATTTCCTGCTGCTTCATCTGCTGTGTCTTAGTTTCTGAGTCTTTTAATATGTCAGTAACTTCAGCAATAGAATCTGCTTTAAGTATATTACCTAAGTCATAAATACTAGCTCCTGTAGTATTATTAGTTAAAGCCATTTGTTTAAGTTGCTCTAACACTTGTCTATGATTAGTTCTGGTTGTAGCAAAAATATTAAAGTCTCTCATCAATAGTTCAGTACCATTAATAGTAAAGTTAACTTTATCAGCTGAGGTAGAAATATATTGCAATCTCAAACTTGGAGTGTTACTATAATAATACTGCGCTAAATCAGTTCTCATTTTGTGTACTCTTGGCATAAGATTATCTGAATGATTAATGAAGTAAGTTTCAGTTTGAGCATATGATTGCTGCAGTGCTTGAGTAACACCAGTAGCAGTTTGTTGTGCTACAGGACCTCCAAGTCTTTGAGGATTGATTCCAATTGCCTCAAATGCTTGAGACTTAAAATAATTTGCTAGTTGTATCCTTGACATTAATCTACCAGTTTGCTCCATGTTAAGAGTTTGATAATGATTAAAGTTAGTTGCATTTTCGGTGTTAGTAATAGAAGTGTCTAATGGTAACATCTGAAAATCTTTCATTGCTACAAATGCTTTAGCATAATTACTTTTACCCCAATCTTCACCCATTGAATGACGTGGTAAAGCATTTTGATCAAACATAATAACAGTTCCTAATTCATCAACAAGTATATCTGCTATC
>Ga0209634_1001555_pt1 | contig 16636 bp, 10 predicted proteins | sample LinPmetageLP40_FD_184043 | JGI IMG/M metagenome (GOLD analysis project Ga0209634, IMG submission 184043) | Marine viral communities from the Pacific Ocean - LP-40 (SPAdes) (version 2) | ecosystem: Environmental > Aquatic > Marine > Oceanic | place: Pacific Ocean | collected 2010-08-26
TGTCTATCTATAAATATATCGAAATATTTTTTTACCTTATTACTTTTAACTTCTTAGTAGTATCCGAACCACCTACGTTAATTGTATAAGCTGAAATTGTCGGTGATGTGTCTAAGTTTTTATCAAAGTTTGGTGGATTAGATCCATCGTTTTGTGTTCCCTTGTAAATAAGGTTTGTTAACATATCTTTACTTGTTCCGACTTTAAAGTAATGATTAATTGGGTAAGTGATATTACCACTTCCATCCGATTTAAAGAAAAGTGTTCTACCTACCATTCTACCATCTTGAGTAGCATCATCACTACCAAAGAAAGAATTGTAAGTATATCCACTTCCACTATCTACATAATAACGATTTCCAAAATGTCTAAAGTTATCATGATGATTAAAAGGTTGTTTAGCGTTTGTGCCAGTTCTATCTTCATAAGTCCCACTTACAGGAAAAAACTCTTCGGTATCACCTATGCTTCTAAAGAAAAATCTACTTTCATAGTTGTAAGTATTGTAATTACCATCATTACCAGGATTACCAGATTTAAAAAAGGTATTATTTACACCGGTTCCACTATTTTTATAAAACTCGTTCTTAGAACCTAATAATAAATCAGTAAAATTATCCGGCTCTACGTTAAAAATAGTTTGATTAGAAGAATTTGATAAGTCTGTTACGTTTAAGGGAATAGAGGAATTAGAATGAACTTTGTCATTAAGATTAGCACTTACACTAACCTCATCATTTAAAACATCAATAGTTTTTTCTTTTAAGTTTTCATTAACTAAAGAAGATACGGAAAACTCGTTACTTGGAACATCAATAGATGCTTCATGTTTATTTTCATTAAAGTTTACACTAACAACTGGTTCGGTTAAGTTAGTAGAACCAATTACTTTGTTTGGATTGAGTTCAGTTTGTAAACTAGCTTTTTTTACCTTCGACCTAAATAAAACATCATTTTTAACTTCATAACCAAACTCAAGTTTTGTTTTTGCTGGTAGTAAAGTTCCTAATTTTTTTATAAATTGAGGATTATCTGTATGTTCTTCAATTGATGATAGATTACTGACAACATCAACTGATATTAATCTTTCTTCTATTAATTGTTTTCTTAAAGTTAAAAGGTCGTCATAAATACCATTATTATCATAGTCATCTAAATAATCATCTATTTCAAAATCAGCCATTGAATTTATTACTATAGAATCAATAGCATCTACATAAGAATAAGATTTACCAATTTTGTTTATCACTTGTACTTTAGGTTCATTTGTCCCAGCTTTAACTGGTTGTTTTAAAGTAGATATTTTTGAATCAAGACCACCAGTTGATTTTAAATCAGAACCTATTTTATATTGTTTATCACTCTTAACAGCATCCGTTCCTCTAACTTGAAAACTAAAGTTTTTAACAGTAGCTATACTACTTTTTACTGTATCTAAACTCGGTTGTGATGAAACAGATTTACTAAAGTTTTTAACTTTGTTTGGAGAAGAAATGTCTTTTATTGTTGAAGCATTTGGAGAATCATCTAATGGAAAATGATAAACTAAATTATCTCTAGCAGCAGTTGCCGTTCCAGCTACAACACTTTTATAATTCAATGTATGTTGTTTAAATTTGGACATACTAATTGGTGTATCCCAAGCTCTAACTTCAGCAATAGAACCTGTCATTTCTTCACCAACAAGAAAGTTATTTGATGTTTGTCCAGAAGCAGTTATAAAAGCTTTATTAGCATTTGTATCAAATGATGACATACTGATATGTTGAACATCTTTTATCTTATCACCATCTTTTCTACTAACAAGTAAACTATAAGATTGAGTTAATTCAGCAGATGTTGTTGCTATATCTTTTTGTAAAATTACATTAAAAAATTTATTATCATTTACATTGTCAATAAAATCAGTTGACATTGAAATAGCATTTGAAGCAATAGCACTTGCACCATTTGTACTATTGTTTAATCTAAATTCTATCTTACCTCTGGTAGTAGAAGAACCAGATGGTACAATTCTTAAATCCCAATTATCTTCAGAACCACTTGCTCTTAATAATTTTTGTTCATTGTTAGTCTTAGTAGTTTTAAACATAAACTCAACACCATTTGGTTGAGCGTCATTTGAATACCAATCTAATGCTAACTTATCTTCTTTTTTAGATAAATTCAAAGACCTAAGTTGTTCTTTCTTTTCTTTAAATGAAACATTACCCTTTACATTTTTTAATCCGTTATCTAAATCATTTTTAGCATTGTTAGTAACAATAGATGGATTGTGTTCATCAGAAGAACCACCATATTCAGTTAAATTAAATGAAGTGGTGTCATATCCGTAAAGATTTAATAATGTATTTATACTTTCTTGAGTTCCTTTTGTTTTGTAAATATACATTAAATTATTTAATATTTTTGTCCAAAGAGAAGCAATAGCTTTTTTATCACCGACCTCATCACCGCCAGTTCCTTGTAGATAGTTTTCTAAACTACCAGACATTGGGTTTTCTAAATCAAACCCAAGTGAGTTTCCAATAATAGGTAAAAGATTATCTGGCATACTATTTGGATTTTTATATCCTAACTTGTATATATTATGGTAGTTGTCAATGTAACTTCTTAATAAGTCAAATTGTTCAGATATCATATTTACAAAGTCACGAAGTGTTTTATGTTCTTCACCAGTTTGTAAAACTTCAGGTAAGTTGTTTACAAGAGAATGTATATTGTTAGCATCATAATCTTCAGCAATACTTTCCATTGTATTATACCAATCGTTCCATTCAGATGAACCAGCATAAGTTCCATTTGGTGGTCTGTATGTTTTTGAAAAAGGATGTATATTTGTTGGATTATTTTTTGTTAAAGTTACATCAGTAAATAATATGTCCTTACTTCCAGTCTGCTCAGCAAATATAGGAAATAAATCACCTTGTGGTAATATGGAAGCTGTTACAAAGTTTATTGAATTTATAGTACCATCTTGTTGTACTTGCGACGGAAACATATGTGGAACATACACACCAGAAATATCTATTATTGCTTGACCATTTGTTAAAGAATCTGATAATTGAGTGGAGCCAGAAAGAACTATCCAATGAGTTGAGTTTTCTTCAAAAGTTTCACTAACACCATCTATTATACTATCACTTGGTCTAAAAAAATTTTGTTGTGCTTTAAATATATATCGTCTGTAATTAGATCCAGTTACTTCAGGATTTAATATAGCAGAACCACTCCATGTATTAAATGGAACTTGTCTATCATTATTATATGGATATTCTCCTAATTGAGTATCACCTATCGTGTTGTATTTTTCATTAGCTAACCCACCACTAATGGTCAATGAGTATTTATTGTCAACATGATTAGTATCACCCTTAGCAATAAATGATAAATAAAAGAAATTATTAGAATTGTAAAAAGGTGGTTGTTCTACATTATACACATCAGTAAAAAGATGGATAAAACCATCTTCTTCTTTTTTATGTACTTTATCAAATCCACTTTGCCCTTGAATAGAGGTAAATGAATTATCTACATTATTATAAAAATTTGTTCCGGCTAAATTACCACCAACACCAGGTGCTGATGATGTGGAATAACTTTGACCGTCATTATACATAAAATGCTCATAATGAGTAAATTCACTTTCTATACCTTGTATTTGTTTAAATAAATCTTTTCTTTTTTCTAAAATATTATTAGTATCTGTAAATGTTAAAGATGAACTAACCTCTGTAAATAAAGTATCTAACCTAACTACTTTATTTTTAAAATTTTCTAATTTGGATTTAGCAGAACCAAAAAACACATGACCATCAAAAGTTTTATAATCTACATTTAAATTAAGGTCTTTTTGTAATCTGTTTACCTGCTCTACAATATTTTCACCAACAGATGCTGTTATCTCATTATAGTTAGTTGAAGAATCAGAAATTGCTGTTTCTGATGTAGCAAATGATGTATCAATATCTAAACCCAAACCAACTACAGAAAGTTGTTCTCTATCAATAAAGAAAATTGTTTCGGTCTGTGAAGATAAAAACTTGTTTGATATATTAAAATCAGTTGATAAAGTTTCTATATCAGTTGGTAAAGGTTGGTTTAATTTTAGTATTAAAGTTCTTTTATTACCAGTTACTTCATCAAAAGCATATCCATTAATAGGAATTAATCGACCTTGTGATATTTCCAAATAAGAATTAAATTGATATGGCTTTTCTTCCTCTTCATTTGGATCTTCATTCATGAAGTTTGATATTGAATCTCTTAATTCATTAGATATCTCAAAAGTTTCAGCAGTTATCCTAACTTCTTTTCTACTTGGAGATACTTGTGATATATGAAAAAGACTAGCTTGAGGAAATCTTTTTAAAAAATCAAACTGAACATTATAGTTATCTTCTATAAAATTATTTCTATCTAAGTATTCATTTGGTTTCAAAAATAATTCATCATCTTTTACATAGAAATCAATATTTTCTTGTAAGTCACCGCTGCTATCAAAAAAACCATTATCACCAAATACTGATATTTTTATTACACCATCAGTTAGGTTATCATAAGTAAATGTATAATCACTATTATCAGATATTAGTTGTAAGGTATCGTTATTATATGGTTGTAATATTTCCATTAAAATGCTTGTTTTTCATTATCTGTTTCTAAAAGAGGAGTTATCATTACACCTTCTTTTTGTATCCCACTTCCTTCTGGCTGATTAACTTTATAGTCGCCAATTAAAATTCCTATCTCCTCTGAACCAGCTTGATTTTGTATTGCTGAGTATTCAGAGTTTGATGGATTTAAATCAACAACACACTTATCATCTCTTATAAATATGTCGGTTGCTAAACTATTGATAGGTAAACTTCCTGATCCTTGGTTTATCCATTCTAATTTATTAGCTCCTATAAAATCATAAATATCTTTTGGTTCTGTAAATACTCTTGTTTGTCCTAAATCTAATTGACCAGGCTGTTTTCCTAAAGAACCATTATTTATTTTTTTTATATAATCCCTAGATGATACTCTTTCTAAGTAATCATCTTGTATAAAATTATCATCTTTTACAATTTTAGAAACTGAATTGTGGTATTTTGATTCATCATCAAACCCACCTATAATCGCTTGGTTATCTTGTATTGGTATTATATTAAAATTACCAGCGCCAAATATTGAAAAATCTCTAGTTGAAAGTAAACCATCGTTGATAACAATATTTTTAGTCACTAAATAAGTTTCTGTAATATAAGTATTTGATTCATTATATCGATATACTACTATCTTTATACTTTTAACTCCAGGAGTAAGATATATATGTTTATCCATAACACCAAATTTTTTGGAATTAGTAAGTATCTCTTGATTATATCTTAAAATACCCCAATCATTAGGTTGTGGATATTCTTCGGCGTTATAAAAATTAAAAAAATATGTATTTTCTATTTGCACATCAGTTAATAAAGTTTTTTCATCACCCCATTGGATAACTTGATACCTGTAGATAGCGTTTGTTACATTAGGGGATATTGCAATATTAAAATCATATTCTGATTCTTCATCATAAGCTCTCGAAATTATTCTAAACGGATCTATAGATAAACTATCATCTGCTAAATTTCTAATAACATTATTAGCTGTTATATTTTCATCTACATCCTCACTTACAAATATATTCATATCCAATGTAATTGGTAATGGATATGATGTACTTAGATAATCATTACCACTATAATATAATAAATCTTTTTTAAGTTCATTATCTGTGACGCATTTTACTTCAAAATCAACTTCGTTTAATTCAAGAGAAGTATCAGGTAATGATAATACACCATTGTATTTAAATAGTGGTGCACCGAAGCTATTGAAAATTTGAGCTGGAACTGACGGCGCTAAAAACCCACCGAAAGCAAATTCAAGAAAATTATCTTCTGAAAATATCTGATTTGAAATTTCAGGTGAATTGGTATTTCCAAGTTCAACAGGTAAAGGTAATTTTACTGAATCAGAAGCCTGTCCATATGGAAGTATAGGTAAATATAGTATTACATCCATTGGTAAATCTGGAACTTTTACTCTAAAAAATCTTGGAAATATAATTTCGTGAGTTGGTTTAAAATCATTTATATCATCAGCATCATCACGATTAAAGAAAGTACCTCCAAACCCTTCATCTAACTTACCATCAGCACCATAATCACCAGGTCCATATCCGTTATATACATTCATATCTCTTATATAAACCAAGTCTTTCATTTTAGCTAATAATGCATCATCAAACTCAAAAATATAAGGCGTTGAAGGATTATTATCGTTTCTTTCTTTTATGTAAGCATAACCGTCATCAAAATTTATTTGTTTTGCTAGTGTATTATTTAAATTTTCTAACAATGTTTGTTCATCTGTTAAATTAAAAGATTCTATATCAGAATTTGCATAATATTTATATATTTGCTTTTGTCTTTCTTCAGCCGGAGTGTTATTAAAGCCAGAATTAGATAGTGTGTATGGTAATCCACGCCCCATTTCCATGGCGTTCCAAAATACATTTCTATTAGTTCCAAAAATATCACTTTTATACACATCACTAAATGAATATTTATTAAATTGTGAATTTCTAGTAGCCTTAACGTAATAAGAACCAAATGAGCGTGTTCCAAGCCTGATTGGACCAGAGTGGAATTCATTTGCGTCACCAACTGGTAAAGCTATTCTTTGGTCATAATAGTTTTCTGCTTCAGTTATACCCGATAAGTTAGAAAACATCATGTTAGCATCCCATTGTATTTGAACCGGTCTTCCTCTTGGATCCTCTTCAATTACATTTTCATCAGATACATTTGAAACTAATAACTTACTATTTTTTCTAATGGAGTTCCAATTACCTAATGAAAATTTTTCTAAATTAACATCAGTTAAACCAAGCTCCTTATCAGTACCATTGGGGTATATTCCTGATTTTTTTACTGATGGATAATTATTTTTTTTAGTTGCCATTAGAATGCCTGTTCATCTTTGTTTTTTTCAATACCATCCGGTATAATTAAAGTATTTACTTCTAATCTAAAATCTATATCAAGAGATATTTTAAAATCTTGATTATATTCAATTTTATTTAGATTTGTTTTATCAATTAAATCATCCGCTGTTGTTTGGTCAAAGTCTACATTTAATATTAAGTTATCATCAGCTTCTTCTAAATCTGTTATTGGTGCTGTATTAGTTCCATATGAGTTTTCTATATTTATATCTTCTATAAAAATACCATACATATTTAATTTAGGTAGATTTGGGTAATAATAATTATCATCCCATATCTGTTCATCGTCTTGATTTATAATTACTTCTTTATATAAAGTTCTTGGAGTTCTTGAACCACTTATAGGATTGTCACCATTTTCTATTGTAATTCCACTTTTATTTAAAAAGGTATAATTACTTGGTATTATATTATCCCAATAAATAGATTGATTTGGCACATCACTATCATCACTTTCAAAACCCAACTGCTCCCACATTGGTTTTACACCCTTATAAATTTTGGTTGTGGCTAAGTCAAAGTTATTTAAGCCAGTACCCTCAAATGTATTCTGATAGTTTTTATTTATAAATCCGTTGTGTATTTTAGCCATGATTAACCTTGTGGGAATTTTCCACCACCATCATTTCCATCGTCATCTACTTGTTGAAAATATCCTTCGATTATAATCGGAATGTTAGGATCATAATTTGTTGCCGAATATTCAATAGTTATTGTTTTTACACTCTCATCCCAATCAGAAACATTAATAAAATCACTTTGTAAAAGCAAGCTATTATGTTCAGCATTGTAAATATTAACTATGTATTCACGACCTTGTTTAATTTCCCATCTTACAAAAGATTGGGTGTAGGTAACACCTTCCAATTCAAATTGTTCATTTGGTCTTGCCTCAATAATTCGTTGAAACAGTTCTATTTCACTATCCTGATAAGGATGACCTGGTTCAATATATTCAATTACATTATCCATTAGGATAAAGTTAGTAGGTCCTACAAGACCAAGAGAACTTTGATTTGGTATCCCATTAACACCTGTATATGGTGCACCAGAAACTTGCACTGGTTGAGGTTCTCGTGGATACTCAATGGTGCCATCATATTCTACGTTATACTCATATTCATCTTCGTCTTTTGAAGCGTATTCTGGTATCTTTAAATCCTGTCCTATTACATCTACTACTTGAGAACCACCGTCACCACCTGTTCCGCCTGAATCACCATCTCCTGTTCCGTCTGAATCACCATCTCCTGTTCCGCCTGAATCGGTAGTGGATTCATACCATATAGCATTAACTACTTTGTCATTAAAATTAACAGAACTGGCTATTTCTAATGCTCTTATTGCTATTGTAGAATCGGTAAGGTTATTTGCATTAGTTCCCCAATCACCAAGATCAACAAAATTACCAGGTAATAAAGAATTACGAGGTGTATTTACTTTAGCCCACTCAATACCAGCTGGTATATTCCATTTTTGAAAAACTCCAGCTCCATTTACTTCAACTTGACTTAATATAAACCAATTATGATAATCTTCACTATCAGCAAAAAAAGCTCCGTTTAATACACCATAGTTTATTTCTGGATAAAAATTATTAATGGAAGCATTAGTTGTTACTAACGCATCCACAACATAATAACCATCACCATCAATATCACCTCCTTGTACAACAACACCACCAGCAAATCCTGTATCAGAACCTTCATTATCTGTTATTATTTTATAAGAATAACTACAACTTCCATCTGATTGGATAGTAGCTTCTGAATTATAAGTGTCAGCATTTGAATCCATACAACCATAAATTATAGTTTCTGTTATAATATTTTCGGTAGTATCATATATCTCTTGTGAATAAGATGAATAAATGGTATCAAACAATGATATACTATCATTAGAAATTTTGTTTAAAAAATTAAAAAGATTAATTTTATCTAAAAGATTTAATTTTTCTATATTTTCAACTGACGCTCTACTTGTGTTAAAATCTAAGGGATTTATTCCTAAAATATTCGTAGCTGATTTTACTAATACGGAATTATTAGTTATCCCACCGATAGTAGCAAAGTTATCATAATCATATAAATTAAGTTCATAATTTTTAGATGGGTTTAATAATATATTTGTTTCAAATTTTTCATAAGCATCTATGTTTTCCCCCTTATAGCTAGCGTAAATAACACCGCTTATAGTATAAAAACCAGGTTTTTCATATGTATGATCTAATAAAGTAGTTCCCTCTAATAATTTAGGCTCACCCGTATATTCTAGTGGAGATCCATCACCCCAATTTAATTTAAATAAATAAAATCCAGTTTCTTCTGGTCCTTCAGCATAAGCAGTAAATCTATTTTTACCATTAGAAGCTGTTTTTAATCCCCTTGAAGAAAATAAATCTATGTTACCACTTTCAAGTCTACCATCACCTCTAGGATATAAGTAATATTTAATCTTACCTTCTGTTGCTAAATAATGTTCAGTTGAATTTATTTTCTTATCCCAATATCTATCAACTCTAATTATTTCATCGCCGTCATTTGGATTAGTTACAAATGGTAATGCATCTATTGAATAGTCATAAGTTGATGAATTAGATTTATTTTTTACGTCAACTATCTCATCACCATTACCGCCCATTCTAATAACAGAATCAACTGTTTTTTTATCATCGGTTAAATAAGGTTGAAATGTGGATTCATTAAAATTTATATCTTCCCAAAATCCCCTATTGTTTAAAGTAAATGTTCCAAGTTTTATTCTACCATCCATATCATCTACTATTTCTGTAGAATCGTTATTTACAAGAGGGTTTCTATATAAAACATCTATTCCTTGTTCAGGTTGAAATACTCTAAGAATTTCGTTTAGTTCATTACCTTCAGTATATGGTCCTACTGATTGTTCTGCTTGATTAAAAAGCCCTTCTATGGATGTAAACTTTGGCATTAATAGTTACCACCACCCGCACCAAAGTTTATTATATCATCAGGAGTATTTGTAGCTACCGGTTCACTACTTTCTTCTTCAGTTTCTACTGCTACCCATGTAATAGATACACCATTCCAACTCCATTGTCCTTGTGGACTTAAAGTACCTGTCATAGGATTTGTCATTGGATTAAATCCATTAGGAGCACCAATAGGCATTGGTTCTACATTAGAAGTTTCTTCTTGAGTTTCCGATGGGTTATCTAAAGGATCTATATCTTCGGCTTCATCTACAACTATACCACCATCATCTTGTGGTGAAGTATCTCCATCATCAACTGATGAAGCAGTATCTTCCCCATCAGCTGGTGGAGCAGTAACACTTATATCATCAACTTTATAACCACGAGCTCTTAATAAATCACTTTTACTTATTATCTCAACCTTACATTTAGCACCTTCTAAACTATTTGCTACTATATCGTCTCTATTACCTTCTGTTAGATTGTAATAAATTTTATGATTTAACCAATATTCTTTTGACTCGCGAAGTGGGTTACCATCATCTATATTATATTCTACTACATTAGGATTATAAGTAGCACAAATAAAATACCATTCATTTAAATCATCAGTTGGTATTGTAGGGTAAATTCTAAAAGATTTACCATACCTTGTAGCAGGATTCATATTTCCACCCACACCATTTTGATAATTATCTTGATTTAATGTATATCTTTTTGGATTACTTGATCCCCAATGATTATCCCTAACTACGCCATCACCAGCATCAAACACAACCAATCTTAATAACCTAACAATTTTATTATTATCAGTATCAGTTTTTATGTACGTTTCTAATCTAAATCCATGTGGATTTTCTGAAGAGTTTGGATTACCGAAATTAAAAAGAGTTCCACTTGATTGTTTATCTACAAATCTTACCCACATTGTTATTGTAAAACCATCTGATAAATAACTTGGTGTTCCATTTGCATTTAGCTTTTGAAATTCTAATAAATTATTATTTTGATTTCTGATGATGATTGCTTGATTTGGTTTTCTTATTTTAAGAAATCCATTTGATATGTTTTCATATTCAGGTCTTACATCAGATAAATCTTGAATAACATTATCAACATCACCAAGATAAGTGTTGAGTTTATTTCTCAATGATTGAAGAGTCTTACCACTATTATCTTCATTTGCTTGGTCATCTAATCTTGTTACAAAAGCATCTACTTGGTTTTCATGACTAACACGACTCTCTTCATCATCTTGATAATTATTAGGTTGTTCACCAGCACCATCGCCATCTACATCTGTAAAACTAGGGGATGGTCCTACTAGTTCATCAAAGTCTGAAAATAAATTATTTATCTGCTCTTGACGATTTGGTTGTGTTGGAAGAAGTTCAAATATATCAGTATCTAAAACTTCTCTAGCTTTTTCAGGATCTATTTTAGAACCTGTTTTTGTTTTTGTTAACTGACTTAGGTTTAAAATATCTGTAAAGGTATCTCCAACTTTACGAGCAACATTTACTTCATATGAAGTAGTCCCATCTGTAAATTTTATTTTATATTGAATAACTGGTTGTGGAGGCGTACCTTCTGCTGGTAATTCTTTTTGTATAATAGAAAACTTACCTTCTAATTCAGTAATATTATTATCAAAAATATACTGACATAGTTGTTCAAAAATATCACCTTCTATATCTTTTCTATTTTCTAATGTATTTCTATCTTTTTTATAAAATACAAGAGGCTCATCTTCTGTACGACCTGATTGTTTTATCCCATTACGGATAGTTGTTTGAAGAGAAAAAAGTTGTTCATCAGTTAGGGTATTAGATTCAAACCATAGCTTATAAAAAATATCACTTACTGCTTCACGAGTTTCTTGTATAGCAGCATAGGTTACTTTTCTAAATATTATTTCATCTGGTTTTAAAATATGTGATATACTACCAGCGTTATATAACCATTCATCACCATTCCATTTCCATTGTTCTTCTGGACTTAAAATATTAATTTCTGCACCAGTTGCTGCCCATGTTGTACCTGGTCCTGTCCATTCCCATTGTCCTTGTGGACTTAAAGTATTTGTCGCAAAATTACCCAAGGATGGATTAAATTCAGCAGGAGGATTAGTAGGTTTTGGTTCAGGTGGAACAGGTGCTGGTTTTTCTTCAGTTACACCCGCACCAATCATAATTTCACCATCTTGATGTATATGATAAGGACCTACATAAAGTTCTTCAGGATTTTCTACAAAGAAAAAACTATCTTCTGATGTAGCAGTTAAACCAACTTGAATAATAGGATTTACATATATTTCAATATCATCTTGGGTTGTGTCACCACCAGTAGTTCCGTAAGCCATGATTAAGTCCTTAGTATAAATTCAAAATCATTATCATATATTATTTCTTGACCATCATCGTGATTAACTTTTATTAAAATTTTATAAGCACGATTGGGTTCAAATGAATCTAAATCTTGTTTGAAATAATTAGAAGTTGTATCACAACTCATAGTTGTATAAGCACTAAACGGAACAACAGACTCATTTGTTGCCATATCAATAATAGAATAAGTACCCTTACCATGTGGTATAAAACTACCACTAACGGTTTGAACTGATGTTGTAAATGATTTTTGTATATATCTTTTACGAGCACCAAATCTAAATTTTATGGTTTCGTTTTCTTTATACGCTTCTCGTAAGTGTATTGGGTATAGGTAGTTCTCACTATTACCAGAAACATCCAAGGTGGTCAAGCTACCTGTGTTAGAACCAGTTGCTGGAAGATGGTCGTCCCACTTCAATTCTATCTTAGGAGAGTATATAGTGTTGGTCTGTCTTGAGAAAAATTTAAGGTCTTCAAAACTACCACTTGATGTTTCTCTACTGCCAGATATTCTTACCAACATACCATAGTTAAAATTTACACCACCAAACCATTTATTAGCAAGACTTGTGATATTCATATTGATATCAGGAGATTGTGCTGAAAAGGATTGAGATACTTCATCACCAGCAATATAAGTTCCACCAGGAGTTGTCCAACTTATCTCCGAGCCGTTTTGATTTTTTCTATATAACCAACTACAACCATCAACTGTTTTTGGAACATCACCTTCCTTACCAACACCCTCATTCCACTCTTGACTTAATGGATAAGCAGCAATTGTATATTCTTCACTTAATCCACTTGTTCCTTCTGTTTCATAAAGTCTAAGATTTAACTGATAGTCATTTGGTAAAACAGATGAGCTAATGTAATTTTCTATTTCATCAGCATCAAACTGAAGGAGAACTCTTGTTTGATAAGAAAATGTTCTATCTGCAAATACTTTTTTTAATTCAAGTATCTCATCTTGTCCGGTGTTCTTATCCTTAAAGTCTTCACCTGTAATTGAGTTTGAACCACTATTAATAAAAGTATCCTTGGTTGTAAAAAAATATCTATGCATTATATTACCTTCCCATAAATGTCTTGGTTTGGATTTCGTAATTCAAATACAGCAGGTGAAACAGATGGTTTGTAAATACCATCTTCAAGAGAACTATGAAAATCATATTGAAATCCATAATTAGAATCATCCCCTATAACCTCACCATCCCCTCTATAATAATATAATTTTCTGCCACTAGCATATTCATTATTTCCATCTTGAAATAATGTTAATTCTTTTATCCCAATCACACCACTTAATCCTAATATATTATATTGTAAATCATTTATATTAATTGATTGTCTAAACTGCATTTTCTCTACTTTAAAAAAGTCTTTTATTACTTGAATTACATTTAATTTAATTTCCGTTGGATTTAATCGTCTATCACCATTTACTTTAAAATTAACACCAAAATTTATTAAATAACCAGAGAATAAAACTTCTTTTAAATTAAATCCAAAATCAACTTGATCATTTATCATCCTAAAATGATTAAGATAAGTAGCTATATTCTGTAAAACAAGTTGTGGTGTTTGAACTAATTGTTTATTTTGATTATAAGAAATAGTAGAAACCAAAAGAGTTCCACCATCTAATCTCTCTACATAAGCTTTAGCAATACTACCAAACTTTGTTGGAATACTTTGTATTCTTGCTGTATAATCTTCTTTGGTTACACAACGGAGTTGAGTAGCAAAAAACGCACTAGCATTATTTTTAATCTCATCTACGGTTTGACCATCTGTCCCACCGACACTAGACTCATCGTTTGTTACAGATATAGTTACACCATCAGGAGCATTATTTATATTGGTAAGTTCTCCAGCTTGAACATTTGATGTAGCACCACCACCTACTCTATAAGTAAAAGTCATTATAGTATTTGCTGGAGTTTCACCTAAGTTTAAATTATTTCCAATAGTAGAACCTATAGCACCAGGTATATCAGCAATATTATTTCCATTTATTGTTACACCAGCTTGTTCTACAGGATCAACATTTGAACCTGAATTACTAAATCTAAATAATCCATTACCAAAACAAACTTTATATGTCTGTGTATCTTCATCGAACTTTGTTATAAATTTTTTGTTTGTTTTAATGTATTCAGCAACATATGGAACAGGCACCGATGATAAAACAGTTGTAGCATTACCTTGGTCATAAGCACTATCTCTAGTTGTATCATCACTATAATGAGTTTCTTTTAAAACTTTTTCTTGTGCTAGGTAATCAACCTCATACCATGTAAGCCTGGATGAGTCTGTACAACTTAATATCTCAACTACATTATCATCTCCTAAATCTAATTCTAAAAATTTAGTTGGACTTGTTATAGTAAATGATTTTGATTTTGTTTTTCCTGATATAGCTCTTACATATCTAGTAAGAGTATAAGATTCCGCTTCCCCATTACTATCTAATGTTGGAGCACTTATAGCGGGATCACCAGAACCACTTGATGTAAAATCTATTTCTCCTGTTGTTTCAAAAAGTATTTGAGAATCTATACTAGAAGCAATTTGTAGCCCACTATCTATTGAAGATGGAGCTTGACCATAATTAGGTGTACCATCTGAATTTGCATCTATGGTTGTTGTTACTTTTAAACGAACAACCGATGGAGTTTTGTTAGGAACTTTATATCCTAGAAATTCAGAAAGTCTTCTTACGTTTCTTTTTTCAGTTGCAGTTGCTAATAAGTTTTCTTTATAATTGTAATCAATATAATAAGAAAGAACATCACCAACGTAACTTGATAATTCTATTAACATCATACCAGGTGATGTTTCATTAAAATCTTTGTATGTATCAGGAAAATAAGACTTGGTATACTCAATCAAGTCAGCTTTGATTGTACTGAAATCTTTGCTTGTGTAATTTACATTCGTTTCTATTAGTTTTTGTTTATCGGTATATGCCATTAGTAAGCTCCATCGCCTGTTGCTGATGAGGTTTCATCACCTACACCATCAAATGTAACTTGAACACTTTCTAAACTATTAGGTGTTCTATTTATATTAAATTCTATATTTATAGTCACTTGATTTATATCATCTCTTCGGTTGACTTCAATGTTTCTTAAATCAACAAATGGCAACCATCTCTGAAAAACATCTACTATGTTATTTTCAATTTGAATTGAAAGGTCTTCGGTCATCTGTTCAAATAGAAGTTGTTTTAAATTCATACCTAAACTAGGTTGGAATAATCTTTCACCTTGATTGGTTTGTAGTAAAAGTCTTATGTTAGTTTTTACAGCCTCAATAGTAGTTTTAGTTGTTGCAAAATACCCATCTCCACCAGCAACCCTAGCAATTGGAAAGTCTATTCCAACTGATACTCTACTATCTTGGTCTTCTACAAATCTATCTTTTCTATTATCTAGTATTGGCATATTATACCTCTACGACTCTTTTTAATTGAACTTTACTTTGCATTGATTCTACCTTACCACCACCCATTGGATTATCAACACCTTGACCTTGATCATCAATCTTAACGGTAATCATAGGTATCGTACCAGGTCCAACCGGTGTAACGGCAGGAACAGCACCTTGACTTGCATTTAATTTAGTTATAGTAAATGTTTGAGCTTGAACCCAATTTATTATAGCTTTAGATAAATCTTCTGCTAACTCATCAACTTTCTTTTGACCATCGGATGTAGCATTAACATTATCTTCACCAAGGTTTTTTACAAAGGCAGCATATATGTCGGATTTAAGCCCCATTTCTAAACTTTTCCTTTTCTTCTACTTTCTTCATTACACCTGAATAATCCTTGGTAAAAGCATTAGCCAAATGTTCAGGTAAGTTTTGAGCATCATCAACTACTGATTTTGTTTCTGCTTCTTTATTTATATTCTTCCATTCACCTGAGTGAGCAGTTTCTTTTAAGATGTCATTTAAGATAGAATCCTTAGTCATTGGAACTTTCGTGTTAGATACTGGATTATTACCAGTAGTAGATGCGGTAGGTTGTGGCGCTCTATCTTCAACTATACTATTAGTTTTACTACTAACTAGCGCTTCATCTAACTTTTTCTCCAGTACCGAAAATTTATAATCTAATTCTTCTCTTATAACTTCTCTTATTAACTTCTTAAATATATTAACCTTCATTATTACTCCTGTTGTTTTGTTCTATGTAATGATGATGACTCAGAAAATTAGGACCATCTTTACCATAATTTATATTT
>Ga0209634_1001560_pt1 | contig 16628 bp, 19 predicted proteins | sample LinPmetageLP40_FD_184043 | JGI IMG/M metagenome (GOLD analysis project Ga0209634, IMG submission 184043) | Marine viral communities from the Pacific Ocean - LP-40 (SPAdes) (version 2) | ecosystem: Environmental > Aquatic > Marine > Oceanic | place: Pacific Ocean | collected 2010-08-26
GCTAATATGAATGATTATGAAGGTGTTAAACGTATTTATAAAAAAATGGAAAAAGAAGGTATTGAAATTGATACTATTACTTGTAATACTTATATGAAAGCACTTGATAATATGAATGAGTTTGAAGGTGTTAAACGTATTTATAAAAAAATGGAAAAGGAATGTATTGAAATTGATACTATTACTTGTAATACTTATATGAAAGCACTTGATAATATGAATGATTTTGAAGGTGTTAAACGTATTTATGAAAAAATGGAAAAAGAAGGTATTGAAATTGATACTATTACTTGTTCTACTTATATGAAAGCACTTGCTAATATGAATGATTATGAAGGTGTTAAACGTATTTATAAAAAAATGGAAAAAGAAGGTATTGAAATTAATACTATTACTTGTTCTACTTATATGAAAGCACTTGATAATATGAATGATTGCGATGGTGTTAAACGTATTTATAAAAAAATGGAAAAAGAAGGTATTGAAATTGATACTATTACTTGTAATACTTATATGAAAGCACTTGATAATATGAATGATTTTGAAGGTGTTAAACGTATTTATAAAAAAATGGAAAAAGAAGGTATTGAAATTAATACTATTACTTGCAATACTTATATGAAAGCACTTGATAATATGAATGATTTTGAAGGTGTTAAACGTATTTATGAAAAAATGGAAAAAGAAGGTATTGAAATTGATACTATTACTTGCAATACTTATATGAAAGCACTTGCTAATATGAATGATTGCGATGGTGTTAAACGTATTTATAAAAAAATGGAAAAGGAAGGTATGATAAGTGTTAAATTGAAACGAAAAGGGGGAATCGATATTCACGGTATGCAACAAATTGATTTAAAACAGTTTATGGAAACCAATTTTGATATTATTAAAAGAACAAAACAGTATAAAATTATTTGTGGAAGAGGTAATCATTCTGAAAATGTTCCCGTTCTAAAAAAAGTAATTATTGAGTTTTGTAAATCTAATAAATTAAAATTTAAAGCAGATAGTAATGGAGGACGGATTATTATTAATCCATAAAGTACTTTAACTAAAACTCAAAAAATATTAAATTAAAATACTAGATTATATTTATAACATATTTTATATTAAATAAAAATTATTTTTTTGTTTATTTTTTTGTTTAATATAAAATATAATTATGATTTTTAACTATAAAGAATATTTAAAGAGTATTTAATAAATAGTTAATAAATATAAATAGTAATATATCTAACCAAATTTTATTATTATAATGGTTGATTATTATGAATTATTGGGTGTTTCTAAGACAGCAACAGATTCTGAAATTAAAAAGGCGTATCGTAAATTAGCACTTAAACATCACCCAGACCGTAATCCAGATAAGAAAGAAGAAGCAGAAACTAAATTCAAAGAAATAGGAAAAGCATATCAAGTTTTAAGTGATGTATCTAAAAAAAAACAATATGACACTTTTGGAGAAGATGGTTTAGAAGGAATGAGTGGAATGGGAGAAGGGTTTTCACCATTTGATTTATTTAATAATATGGGTGGATTTGGAGGAATGGGTGGTCTAGGTAATTTATTTGGTAATATGTCTGGACAGAATCAACAACAACAACAAAGACAAAAAGCACCACCTAAACAAAAAATACTTAATGTTGAATTACATAATCTTTATACTGGTAAAAACATTTCTTTTATTTTACAAAAGAAAGAAAAATGTTATAGTTGTAAAGGTATTGGTGCTATGAACGAAAGTGATTTCATTAAATGTGAAACTTGTAATGGAAATGGAAGAATTAAAGAAATAAAACAAATGGGTCCAATGATACAACAAGTCATTAAAGCATGTTATAATTGTAAAGGAAAAGGAAAAACAATTTCAGAAGCCAATAAATGTAGAGAATGTAAGGGAAATAAATTTGTTATTAAACCAAAATCTGTAGAATTATATGTTCCTCCGGGAACTGGTAATGGAGAGAAAATAGTTCTTAAAGGATATGGTGATTGGATACCAGAATGTATAGAAGGGGGTGATTTACACGTTGTTATAAATGAAATTAAGTCTAATAGTGGTATAACAAGAGAAGGAGAAAATCTTATTTATCATAAAAAGTTAAATCTTGTAGAAGCACTTTGCGGAACAACATTTATATATAAACAATTAGATGCACGATATATTAAAATAAAAACAAAAGACGTAATAGTACCAGAACAAGTTATGAAAGTGAAGGGTGAAGGTATGAAAAAACGAGGAGAGGGTAATAATTACGGGGATTTGATTATTAAATTTAATGTAGTATTTCCAGAAAAATTATCCAGCGAACGTAAGAAATATTTAGTGAAAATCCTTCCAAAGGTTGAACGTCAAATTTGGGATATTAATCCCAAAGAATGTCCTAATGCTGAAGAGAAAAAATTAGAATATATGACAAATGAAGACGATGATATTAAAACCAATTTTAAAAATCAAAATAGTCAATATTATAGAAATTTAGATGAAGATATTGCTGAAGATATGAATGAACATATGTATAATACGCGTCATTCAAGTGAACCCTCAGACGATAATCAAGGAGGAAATCCAATGGAATGTACAACTCAATAATGTAATTATAAATAGTTTATTTAGATACAAAATGTTTAATACTAATAAAAAATTGAAACTTGAATATTTAATATATAGTTATTAAAATTAACAGAACAAACAAAATGTCAAGAACAGAAACACCTCAAACACCATCTGATATTTGGGAAAAAATTGATAAAAATCGTTATAAAGCTCCTGGAGAATTAGTAATATATTCAACCACTAAGTCCAGTGGTATTGGTACTGTAGCTATGGCGAAAAAGGGTGATATTGTTGAAACAGAAGGAAAACCTATTAGAAATTTTCATGGTGGTTTATCTATTAAAATTACGCTACCATCACTTAAAATGTTGCAGGATAAACATCATAATATTTATAGTTTTAATGACGAAAGAATGGTTAATGGATACATTAAAATTGCTGGAAATAGTGAAAGCATTTATGTTAGTACTAGAACTAGAACTAGAACTTGTTCTACGAACTTGTTCTACTTATATGAAAGCACTTGCAAAAATGATACATCCAAAGCTTTCACAAAAAAAGAAGTTGAAAAACAAAAAAGGAAAAGGACTACATCTTCCTCTGGGGAAGAAGCAGGACCTTCAACTCTGGAAGATAGTGGTAAAACAGCAAATAAGCGTAAAAAGGCAGATGATACACCACAAAATACAGAAATTGATGCTGATATTGGTGATATTTTTGATAATGGTGGAACTCTTAGAGGAGGTCCAAATAATAACTTCCCTATAATGACTGTTAAAAATGAAGATACATACAAAAGCGTTAAGATTAATTTACCTAAATGTATGCTACAAACCGCATTTGATTTATTTAGAGGAATGCCCGAAGGTGTTAAAGTTGGTGTTAGTTTAAACAAACTAGATGTATCTACATCAGAATCTACTGACGAACCAACATCAGCACCTACTGATGGTCCTATTCCATAACATATATCTAATCTAACACCTAAAACTGAAGATTAAAATGAAACAATATTTAATAGAAATAATGTTAGTTGCTTAAATGAATAATAAAATAATTAATAAAATATAAAATTGATTTAAATTTTTTTTAGTATAGTATTATTAATTAAGTAATACAAACCAAAAACAAAACCATAGTAATAATATATTTTATTAATAAACTATAGACTATAAACTATAAACTATAAACTATAAAATGAGTGCTTCTGTTCAAAAAACAATTTCTAAAATTAATCCTAATAATAATGTAAATGACGCGTCTTTATCAGAAAATAATAAACAAATGTATGATTTGGTTTGTTTTATTTCAAGTATGGTAATTAAACATCTAAAAGAAAACAATAGTACTAAACAAGAAATAAATTCTAAAATATTTAATGATACTATTAAAAGATATAAATTAATTAGTAAAAAAAGAAATAGACGTGTTGTTGATAAAGACTGTATGTGTATGGGACGTAAATTAGATTCACTTCAATGTACAAGGAGACGGCTTCCTGGACAAGAATATTGTTTAAGTCATGTAAAAAATCGCCCAAATGGTCGCGTAGACCAAGAAATGGTAGAAAAAAAACCAAAAGGGAAAAGGGGTAGAAAACGTAAGAATAATTATGACCCAAAGCAAAGTGATGATAATTATATTACAATGTGGGAAGTATTAATTGATAATGATAAATATTTTTGTGATAAAAATAATAATATTTATAGTTTTGATGAAACTAAACCCACATTTTTAGGAAGATTAACACTTGATTGTACAATTGACACATCTCAAAAACCTAAAATTGATTTTTCAAAACTAACTAAGGAAAAACAAGAAAAATCACAATCAATTTCACCACCCCCAACACCAGAAACCCCAACACCTATTGAAATACATTAAAAATACATTAAAATGGAAAAAGAATCAGAAAAAGACACATATAGTATTCAATTAACAAAAACTGAAAATATAGATAATATAAAAAAGTTATTTAATTTAAATCAAAATAGTTTTAATCAATACAATTCTGAGTTTAAAGTTGTTAGTATTAAAACTATAAAAGAAAGTTGTAAGTTTTTAATTAGTTTATTAGATAAAGATACTTCTACCTATAAAAAAGAACTAAAGAAAATAGAAGAAATGGAAAGTATATTAATAAATAATATTATATTAAAAAAAAAATAGAAAAATGTATTAATATTTAAAAACTATACAAGATTATTGACTGTTGGAGGTGGCACCCCACCTGTGTCTACTAACTCAAAGTGCAGTTTTATTTTACCTAAGTGTGTAGAATTAATAATAGTAACAACTAACATAGCAATTAAAAGCACCATTGAAATTATATTTATAAGTAGCATATTATTATTTGAAGCCATTATTAAGATTATATATATTTATTTATTTATAATATTACTAAAGAAAATAATTTTGAAAATTAAATTAAATTAAATTAAATGTTTTGAATATTTTTATTATGTTAATTATGTTAATTTTTTTTCAAATTTTTTAATTATATTATATAGAAGACTATTATAATATAAAATAATAATGAATTTATTATTAATTTTAGAAAAGATTAAATCTATTACTAAATATGATAAAACCAAACTTATTACTTATATAGGTATATCCATTTTTATTTTTTTCTTTTTGGAAAAAGTAGAATTCAGAAAAATAGCGTTAATAATAATCGTATTTATAGGCGTATTTTATTATCATAATAGTGATAACATAAAAGAAGAATTAACATCCACAAATCCATCAGTTAATCCATCCACTAATCATATTAATATAAATGATAAAACAGTTAACAAAAACATTCAAAAAACAAAACTAACAAATCCAGAATTAGCACAAAAAGTGGATTTAGATAAACTAAACAATCAATTAAAAGACATTAAACAATTTATTAAAGTAAATGTCCGTGAAATAATTCAAAATGTGGGGAACTCACCATTTAAAAACAAAAATCTCGGTATATATAACACCCTAGTTAAATTAATGAACGACTATTTACATCAAGTTAAATTCGTTTTAGAGGGACGAGATTTTAAGCATAAAAATTTGGAAAAAGTTCGTGATATTAAAAAAGAAATCAATGTTGTAATACACTCGATTCATTTTAAAGTAAATGCGAATCGTGATAAAGATATAACACAACTTGCTAATAAATTAAACGAAACATTTAAAGAAATAGATGACTATTTAGTATCTCACGTTAATAAACGCTTTTATGAAGAACCAACATATTTAAGCGGTGCCGTAAATTGTGAAGAAAACGCTCCTCGTTCTTTTGATAATAGTATTGATAATGATTGTCATCTAGTTGATTTTTGAGTTGTAATTATTTAATAAAAATAAAATTGAATAATTAATTTAACATATCGTATATGTATTATCAAAAATATATAATAAATTAAAGAATATAATTAAAATAAAAATATAAAATAATATTCAATATGTCTAAGGGGATAAAAGGATGGGATAAATGTACATTACTTACTAAACCAGAACAATCTGGTAAAACATTTTTAATGCTTCAAAAAATTGTTGAAGATTTTTCTGAAGAACCCAGAGAGGATGGAAAAAAAAATATAAATTTTATATTTTGTGCTAATAATTTATTATTAGTATTACAAACATCAGAAAGAGTTAATAATGATAAAGATCTAAATGAATTACAACAATTTAAAAATATTGATACGGGGGAGATATATATAGAATTTTCTTCTTCTAATAGAACATCAACTAATACTTCTGATTCAGTATATCGTAAGATAACTAAGAATAAAATCAGTAATGTTATTTGTTGCACTAATGGAATAAGATGTATTGATATTTTTAATATTATAAATGATATAAATGAAACATCTCATATGAAAGATATATTTCATTTTAATATTTGGTTTGATGAAGCTGATAAATATATTATATTAATTAAGAATTATATGATACCTTTTATTGAAAAATACGAAAACATTTCATTCTATCCAATATCTGCGACACCAGAAGATATTATTAAATATTTTAAAGAAATTAAAATTTGGCCTATTCAAAATCCAACACTGGTTGAATATCACGGGTGGAATGATAATACTATTACTCTTTATGATAATAATATTTGTCAAAGTAATGAAGATTTTGTTGAACACATATTATTAGGTAATCCAGATGATATAAAACCAAATACTAAATGGTTTATACCAGCAAACAATAAAATAGAATCACACGTTAAAATTAAAGATATTTGTAGAAAATATGGTTTTGCAACAATGATTATAAATGGAGAAGGTATTAAAATATATATGCCAGATGGTAAATTAAAAGAGTGTATGAAAGATGATACACCTGATAAATTAATACCAAAATTATATAAAAAATATAAATTATATAAATACCCATTTGCTATAACAGGTTATCAATGTATATCTAGGGGGATTTCTATAAGTTCTAAAACATTTATGTTATCACATTCTATAATGCCATTATTTATTAAAAATAAAAGTGAATTATCTCAAATCGCAGGTAGAATGAAAGGGAATCAAAAAGGATGGGATAATTATAATGTTGCACAAGTATTTTGTTCGGAATATTTCAATATAATTGCTAAAGAAGTTGAAGAAAAAACAATTAAATTAGCGAAAGTTGCTTTTGAAGAAGAGTGGGAAACAGTTACATTAGAAAAATTCAAAACTGTTGAAAAATATTATTATTATTATCAACATGATACACCCTTTTCCACATATAAAAAGGCTCTTGAATATTTATCAACACAGGAAAAACATTTAAAATATAATAATAATAAGATAATTATTAATGTAAAAAAAATGGAAAAAAATAAACATTGTCATGAAACACTTAATGGATATGTATTAACATCAAAACTTCATAAAGTAAAAGATATTAAAAGTAAAGACAAAAATATTGATCATGAACGCCTTACTATCAAAACATTAAATGAAATGTCATTGGGTTCTAATTTATCAGAACCAAAGTCAAAAAATGCTAGCTATATTATTTATCCAGTTTATGATAATTTAGATACATCTCACAAAGATGTTAAATTTTATGTAAGACATACAATTATAAGAGATTTAGTTTAATATAAATATAAATATAAATATAATATAAATATTTTTTTATTTAAAAACTTTTTGATTAGATATATTTATATAAAAAAATATAATTTATATTAAAATTTATATTAAATATAATACTTAAATATGCTTGATTTAGAATATCAAATTGTTGATTATTTTAAAAGTGATAAATTTAAAAATACTACACCTTATTTAAGTTGTAGGAATATTAGTAAAAATCTTGACTTACGACCCAAGAAAGTTAAGACGATTCTTTATAAATCTGATAAATTTGAAAGAACAAGACCTATCGATGTTGGTTCTGCTAAACATAAAGATAAATTAAATATTTATAAATTAAAGTAATTATGTATCAGAAAATGTTTCATTATAAACTTTCATTTGAAATCTTATTCCTATTTCGCTAGTTGGGTCATATTAAACAGTTTTCCACCATTTTTTAATTTTATATATAGCCATATAATCTCTATATTTTTGTTGAATAAATTGTTTTTTTTCATTATAAAAATTATTAAATGATATATTTTCCCAATCCCATTCTTTATCTAGATTGTCGTTAATATAATCCATAGTTATATTAGGATTGTAAGATAATTCATCCCAATACCATTCATAATCTAGATTATTTTCAATATCTTCTATTGTAATATTGGGATTCTTTGATATAAATAAATCATCCTCGCTTATAACATTCCATATTTTATCAGGGCATCTTTTTGTCCATTCTTCTTTAAATCGTTGAACAGAATCAATATATTCAAAATCCCAATCTTCGTCTGGTAATATATGTAACCAATCTATTTTAAAATTTTTGTGTTTTGAAATTTCATCCCAATCCCATTCTACTAATGGATATTTTTCTACCCATTCAATATTAAAATTTTTATGATATGAAATTTTATACCAATTCCAATCTTCTATTGGATATTTATCAACCCAACTTATATCAAAGTCTTTATGTTCAGGTATAAAGTCAAAAATCCAAAATGAATATAAATTTGTAATTTTCTCCAACCAACTTATATTAAAATAATTACTATTAATACAACTTTCTTGATAAGAAAATAAATATTTCTCTGGTATTTTGTTAATCCATTCTAATTTTAAATTATGGGATAACGAAATCATTTTCCATTCCCAAGGTAAATGTGGATATTGTTCAACCCATTCTATTTGAAAATTATCTCCTTTACAAATTGATTTCCAGTTCCAATCCACATCTGGATATTTAAGATACCAACTTATATCAAAATTACGATTATTGGATATTTTTTCCCAGTTCCAATTTTTATCTGGAAAAGCATCAACCCAACTTATATCAAAATTAATATTATCTCCAATAACACTCCATATTAATGTATCTGAAAATTCTTTTATAACATTTAATGTTAAATTTGCAGATAAAGATATATTACGCCAATTGAATGATTTATCTATATGAGTTTTAATAAAATATATGTATTTCGCATCCCATGCGTCTTGTATATATTTTCTATATTTTTTAATTCTTTGTTCTCTAGAAAGTAAATCCATATTTTTATTTATTATTTATTATATTGTAAAAGTTAAATCAATTTTAGTTTTTTATTATTAGATTTTACTTAATTAAAAAAATGAATAAAATAAAATAAAATAAAATATATAAATCATTAAAAATAAATAAAAACTAAAATTGATTTAAAATATTATAAAGATTATATTTATAAATTAATTAAAAATCTAATAATAAAAAGTAAGTATATATATATCTAATACATTAATAAATAAAAATGATTATTCCAGTAAAATGTTTTACGTGTGGAAAAACATTAGGTAATAAATATGATTATTATTGTAAAAAAGTAGTAGAACGTAAATTAAAACTTAATATGAAACCTGATCAACCATCTGTAATTGATGTAAATGAAGACGATGTTAAAAAAACACCAGAAGGTGAAGTATTGGATGAATTGGGATTAATACGATATTGTTGTCGCACACATATGTTAACACATATTTCTCTTATTGATGAAATTTAATAGTTAAAAAAAAATAAAAATAAAAAATAAATTAACTTATCACTTAAAAATGTTTTTTATATTATAAATAAGTTAGAGAATTTATCATATATATAGAATTAGGGAACTACGTCGAGAATTACATTATTATGTTGATTTTTTTTTTTAAGGGTACATATTTCTACTAAAATTAGTTATATTTTTAGCTATATTTTTAGATTGTTTTCTAGGATTTCTAGGAAATATTTTAGCTTTTTTTTTATCTCTATATTTTCGAGAACCTCTCTTTTTTTTTTTTCTGCTATAGAAATTTTCATTAAAATTGGTTGAATCTTCTTCTTCCACTACCGCATCTAATATATGATGACTATAGGGTGCAGCTTTGATTGATCTTTCCATACCTAATATAGAAACAATAAGAATTACTACTAACAAAACACAAATAACAACATTTAAATCTAATTTACGAGCCATTTTTAATTAAATATATTTATTATTTTATTAAAATATACTTTATAAATAGTAATTAGAAAAAAATTAAATTAAATTAAATTAAATTAAATTAAATTAAATTAAATTAAATTAAATTAAATTAAATTAAATTAAATTTATGTCGTATATAATAATCCAGCCATTCCATTTGTAATTTGAAGTATATTGTAATTCACAGCATAAACAATTATAGCACCAGCTAAAATACTAGATTCAAATTCAACCTCTAAAGTTGCGTTATCTAAGCGGCTAAAATTACACGTACCAGTTGGTTGAAATTTTTCGGGCATTAAAGCAAAACTATAAACATAAATATAGTTTGTAGTTGGAATACTAGTATGTCTTTGATAAGGTTGCATTAATCTAAAATATTCTCCTTTTCTTTTTTCAAATCTAGAATTACTATTCAAAAATAATTCAACATTACTTATAGGTGCTTCATTATTACCACCATTTGGATTTTTACCATATTTACCCCATATATTATAAGTAGGTTGTTCATCTGCTCTATAAATCCATATTAGTTCTTTAACAGGATGATTATAAAATAAATCAACCCTTTTTGATGATAAACTAGCAGATATAGTTGTATCTTGTATTTCTTGTACTTGTTCTATTAAATAATGTTTATCACACATAGTTGCGAATTTTTTCCTTTCGAATGTATCTAGATAAATATAATCACAATATAAACTTACAGATGTTATTGTTTTTTCTGTTGTACCGCCAGATACATTATTTCCTGAATACCAACATTCTGAAAAAGGTCTTAAAATTACATTTACCTTAATTTCACTATACTGTAATCCTATTAAAGGTAAAGCATTACTAATATCTTTACAAAACCAAAATGGTAAAGGTACAAAAAGAGTTATTGGACCTCGTTGTGATGTATTTGAATAAGAAGAATGTTTTCCTACCATTTTATAATATCCATCTAATTTACTTTGTGGAACGCTTAAGCTAGATATTAAATCTAAATATTCTCCAGTAAATCTAACAATTTGTATTCCACCCATTTGTAATTCAACCTCTTTAATTATGTGATTACCAACACCATTTATCCAACTTGTAGTTGCGGATGTCAGTTGTGGTAATTCTATTTGAAGATGCATACTACTTAATAAATCACCCTTTCTTTCTATAATACAAGAAATCTTTTCATTAAAGTTAAAACTAGAAGTAAATTGATTTTTAATATTTTCAATAGAGAAATTTGTATGTCTTTTAAACACACTTTTAAAAAAAGACATTTGTGGATTACCTATTATATGTCTATCTTGCTTTCCCAAAGCCACTAATTCTAATAATGAACCTGCTCCCATTTTATATTTATTTTTATATTTTTATTTATTTTCTATGTATTAGTTCTTATTAGTATTTTAGATAAATTTTTCTTACTTATTACTTATTTATAATATTAGTATATTTAAATTAAAAATAATTTTAAAACTTAATAAATTATTAATATGTAAAAAAAATCTACTATTTAATTTATGGTATCTATCCTATTTATGGTATCTATCCTATTATCTATTATCTAATTTTAACTAATAACACATTCAAAATGGAGAACACCCGTCCAACTAGGTGGTAGGTAATATAGTGTATGATAATTGCTTTGTTTAGAAAGTTCAATGAACCAATCGTTTATATATTCACAATCTTCTTCATTTTGAACTTCATATTCCCAGATGTTGGGATTACCATTCGCACACGAATCATGAAGTGTATCTGCAGATACATTAGGAACCGCATTAGGGCAAAATGAATTAGCCCTTGAATCCCATAGTTCAACTTTCCCACCCATGGGAAATTGTTCTGGAATATCAAGTTTTTTTGGTTCTGAAAAACAATCCATTTCCATTTCATAAACAATTGGTCCATAAATAGGTCTGTAAACTTCCTCTTCACCATAATCGTGAAACAATTTTTGGCACATTTCAAGAATATGTGGTGCTGTGTTTTCCCAATATGGTTGTTCCTTACAAGGATATGCTCCTTTAGAAGCATCCACAATAATATCCTCAAATACTGTTTTTTTACATATATTAAAAAGCGAAAGGGGTTGAAACGTTCCTTCTATTGTACAACTAAGAACACAATCAATTCCCATAATTGTATTTATGTTTGTATTATAACTTTATATATTTCTATTTCAATTTTATCATTTTTTTGTAATTTATTCATCATTATTTCCATTTATATTTAAAATTAATTTTAATATTATTATTATTATTATTATCATCAATGTAAATATTTTAATTTTAATAATATAAATATAATTACATATATATTATATATTTTAAAATGACAAATGATTTATGGTTAGAAAAGTATCGTCCCACAACTCTTAAAAACTACATTGGGAAGGAAGATGATATTAAAGAAATAACAGAATGGATTGAAAATTTTGAAACTAGAAAAGAAAAGTTTCTAGTATTATACGGTAATCCAGGTGTTGGTAAAACAACTCTTGCACGAATTATTTTTGATAAATATAATTACGAAACAGTAGAAATTAACACTAGTGATTATAGAAGTAAAAAAATGATTAAGGAACGAATCGGTGTTATAAGTGGTAGTAGTATTATAATGGATGCAAAATTGAACAAGCAAAATCCATTTAAAACAAAAAAATATAAAAAAATAGGGGTTTTAATGGACGAAATAGATGGTATAACTATGAATACAGAAAGTAGTGGTATTCAAGAATTGATTGATATTATAGTTGGTATTAAAAAGATAAAGAAAAACAAATTCCCCGTTATATGTACGTGTAATAGTATTAAAAATAAGAAAATTAAATTATTAACAAAAAATGCTCTTACTCTTAGAATAGCAAAACCATCTTCGAAGGAATTAAAACAATTAGCGGAACATATTATTAAAAATGAAAATATACCTATTAAAAAGGAAATCCTTAATCAAATAATAGGACAAATGAAAGAATATAGAGAACTTATTAATGTGTTATATCAAATTCATATTTATTGTAAAAATGAAAATGTTTTAAAAAATAAAAAAAAAATAACATCTCAAATCATACTGAAAAATTTTATGAATAAAAATGAATTTCCTAATAAAAATATAAATAATAATAATAGTAGTAATAATAATGACAACAACAACAACAACAACAACACAGACAATGATTATATTACGGATAACAGTATTAATTTACTAGATAATGTTCAGTCAAAAATTAAATATATAATTAATAATGAGGTAAAACAAAATGATGTAAGATTGATAGTTAATAGTGATTCTAATGTTTTCTTTTTAAGTATGTTTTCTAATTATTTAAATTTAATAAAACAATACAATCTAAATAAAGAATTAAAATATAAAATAATACAATCAATTGTTAAAAACAATTCTATATCAGAACTTTATAATAGTAAAATTTTTTTAAATCAAACATGGGAATTAAATAATTATCTATCTGAAATTGGTATAATATCAAACATAAAACTAATTAAATATAATAAACTATTTTACAATAAAACTCAAAAACCTATAACTATCAAATACAAAAATTATATACCAGAACATCACTATGGTTTTAATAAAATGGCTCAAGATGAAGGATTTTTTAATCGCAGGAAAACATTTTTAAATAATAATATTCAAATAAATGATTTACAATCATTATATTATATTGATAAATTGATGTATTTGTCAAAAATAAAAACAAATAAAATAAAATCCACATCTTCACCAAAGAAGAAAAAAATAAAAATACAATTAACAGACAAAGAAATAAAATACAATAAAATTATAGAAACAAATGAAAAAATAAATAAAAAAATAACAGATTATATTTCAACAGTAATATAAATTAAATAAATAATTCTTCTAAACTTATTTCTGGAAGAGCTTCTATCTTAAACTCTTTTTTATCACGAGATGAATTATATTCATTTCCATCTTCATCTTCATCATCTCTTTCATATCCATTAAAAGATGTTGTAGAATAACTATCGTCATCGTCGTCATTATTTAATCTGGAGCAATAAAATTCTTTTGTTTTATTTTTATTAAGAGCAAAGCTTAATTTTTTACTTTTATCCTTATTCTTTTCTTTTAAAGATTTTTGGGATTTTAAAGATTTTAATTTTCTCCTCTTAATACGTTGTAATCTTCTTTCTCGAGATAACATTTTTTTTAAATCACTTACATTTAATTTTCCTAAATCAGATTGTTTTTTTTTTGATTGTTTTGTTTTTCTGTACAAAACTAAGGGACTATTATATTTCATCCTACTAGATATTTTTTTACTTAAATAAAGTTTTTTTGCTTTTTCCTTTACAGATTTAATAATATCTTCTCTGGTCATACCTCCAGAAGTTTTTAAAGCTATACCTACATAAACTTCTTTGCGCGACCCTATTTCTTTCATATTTAAATTTACCTTATATGTGTTTTTTATATAATATATAATTATTTATATTTTTAAATTTATACACATTTTAATAAATAATATTTATAGATTAAATGAATAATAATACTTTAAATAAATTAGATACATATTATTATGAATATAACAATAAAATATATTATATGTTAATATTTTTTATATTAATATTTAGTATTGGTTGTTTTTTATTTACTAATTTATATTGTAAAAATATAATATGTTGTGATAGATGTAATTATGATAGATTATAAAATAACATAAAATAAAATTTTATAATTATTCAATTTTTTTTTTTGAAATTATTTTATTTATTATTTATATATTTACGTATTTTAAAAAGATTTATTTTTTAAAAAGATTTATATGTAAAATGAAAGAAACATTAAATAATAATAATAGTAATTCAACTGTTAAAAATTTTATTATAAAAACAACTGTTATAACATCATTAATAGTCTGGATATTAGGTAGTCATACTAGTAATTTTTTAAAATCACTTAGTAATTTATTAATAGACCCATTATTTTCCATTGATTTAGACAATAATGGAATACCGGATTTAAAAGAACTAGATAAATATAATGTAAAAATTGGTAATATTAAATTACCCCTTGGACGCATATTAATAGAATTATTAAAATTAATATTTAATATATCGTGTGTATTTTTATTCATATATATTGTTATTAATTTTACAGATTTAGCTAAAAATGTTAAATTAGAATAATTTAAAATAAAATAAATAAATAAAACTATTCATTTTGAACTGTTGTAGTGTAAAGATATTGCATATGTTCGGGTACTTGTTCAGATAAGTCAGATTTTATAGTATTATTATTAACTAGATTTTGTAGTTTAAAAGCATTTGTTTTTTTCTTTTTATCTTTAGCAATTCTTAATCTGGAAACATTCGTTTCTACTCTTTGGTCATTTATTTTATCCATTAAATTTTTGGCATCATCAATATTATCAAAATGTTCAAAAATAATACTAGTAACTGTTTTAAAACTAACATTTGATTTTTTAACAGTGTTATGATTTTCTATTTGTCTACCTTTGTAATTTCCTTGTAATTTAACATGTGATATATCTTTTTGTTGAATAAAAGATAAAATACTATCACCAATATTTTTACGCTTTTCTTTCCTTACTTTTGAAGCTTTATCCAAAGTTTTGATTTCTTCTTCTAACTTCAAATATTCCTTTACCGATTCTTTAAAATATTTAATACACTCTTCTTCTGACATTTCTGGTTCGTCTTCATCATCATCTTCATTGTCTTCTTCTTCATCATCGTTTTCATTGTTATTTTCTTCATCATTTTGTTCTTCTTCGTTATCGTTGTTTTCTTCTTCGTTATCATTTTGTTCTTCTTCGTCATCATTTTCTTCTTCTTCGTTATCGTTGTTTTCTTCTTCGTCATCATTTTCTTCTTCTTCATCATCATTTGCTTCTTCTTCGTCATCATTTTCTTCTTCTTCGTCATCATTTTCTTCTTCTTCATCATCATTTGCTTCTTCTTCGTCATCATTTTCTTCTTCTTCATCATCATTTGCTTCTTCTTCGTCATCTACTTCATTCCCTAAATTATCATTGTCTTCATTAGATGTAGATTGGTATTCGTTTTCTTCTTGTACTACTTCTTCATTATCAGACATTTTAAATTATTTTACTTAGCAATAATACTAATAGTATTAAATATATATTAGCAATAGATAATACATTTTATTATTAAACTTATTTTAAATTAAATTAAAATTGAAGTTTTAATCTAGTAAAAATAAGTTATATAATTAAAATTAAACAAAAATAATGGATAAAAATAAAAAGGTAGTAAAACCAACACTAACAACACATAAAAATTTAATTGGACAACTCTTTTATATACACATACAAAAAATATTAAATGAACTATCAACTAAATTAAAACTAGATGACATAACAAAAGAAAAATTAAAAAATCATATAATGACTAAATCCGATACATTGTTCACTTATAAAACATATAATAAATATCATAAAATATTAAAATAATATATATATATATATATAAATTAAAATTAAAATTA
>Ga0209634_1001566_pt1 | contig 16598 bp, 5 predicted proteins | sample LinPmetageLP40_FD_184043 | JGI IMG/M metagenome (GOLD analysis project Ga0209634, IMG submission 184043) | Marine viral communities from the Pacific Ocean - LP-40 (SPAdes) (version 2) | ecosystem: Environmental > Aquatic > Marine > Oceanic | place: Pacific Ocean | collected 2010-08-26
TGGTATCGCAAAAGTGAGAACCAGACATATGTATTAAGACCTGATGACATTGGAACAAAAAGAATTAGTATAGACTATACGGGTGCAGATGGTAACGCATATACGGCGGTACTAGCAGTACAACTAAGAGAAAGTGTAACCAACGCTAGTAGCAGTGAAAGTTTGGACGATATAAAAACAAATGCGCCACGCATTTATGCAACACAGGACCGCATGATCACGGCAGATGATTACAATAGTTATTTGTACACACAGAGCGATAATATTAGAAAAATTAAAAGTATTAACAGAACACATAGTGGGCATAGTCGTTTTGTAACGCTAAATGATCCAACTGGTGCATATACTAATCTAAACTTATTTGCAACTGATGGTAAAGTAACAAAGACTACGCAGACTAAAGTTAAGTATGCAACAGATATGACACCTAGTACAGTTTTTGATCAGATACTTAAAAAGATTATTCAAGATGATGAACTAATTAATCTATACTTCAGCGAGTATAGAGGAACATTTGACACTATTGAAGATACAGTTTATAGAAATGGAGATGCAAAATTTCCGTTTACATGGCAACAGACAGGTTCTAGTGCCACAGGATATATTACTGATAGTGATAGTGTAATTAAACGTGTTGGTAAAACACAGGACAATTATTTAAAATATTTAAGAGTGGGTGCTCTTGTTAAATTTGGTAGTGCATTAGATGCCGGAACTGGTAAACTAGCAACAGGCGGAATAACCAAGTGGGCAAAAGTAAGTAAGATTTTTGCAAGTGGCTTGGGTATTGATGGTGCTGATGGTAACCCAACAGGACTAACTTCAAACAGAAACTTTGGTGCAATTAGTCTTGATGCAACAGTTCCAAATGGTTATAAAATGATGTACATTATTCCAGCGTATACAAGACAGTTTGATGCAACTGAAAGAGCTCGTGTTATTGAGTTCTTGGGTAACAAACAAGCGTTTGGACTAAAGTATGATTTTATTAATTTGGGTTGGGATATTATAGATAGAGATCCATTGCCAAGTGCAGTGAGTACAGCTTTCCCTACTCCTTTTGCTTACAACCCACTTGATCCTAGTAGTGAAGATAATAACTGGACAATACATATTTCATATGATTCAACCAGTGCAACAGACAAATGGGATATTACAACTAGAATTTTACGCTACGGTCTGGAAAGTACACAGATAGATTTCAGTAATATTACTAATGAGTTTCAGTTAAATGAACAAAGTAACAAGAAACAAAGAGATAGAATCAAGTTACAAGACCTAACTAGAACTGGATTTCCAACTAGTGATTTCTTCATATACGGATATGAATTTGATACACAGGGAGACCAGAGTGGAATCTATAATCAGAACAAAATTATCCTAAGCCTAGTGGATAACAATAATGATGATAGACCTGATGATCCAGATAGTTTTAATAGCATTGCTATAGAAACTGCTGGTGCTTTTACAATAGGAAGATCATATACAATTAGTACAGTAGGTACAACAGACTTTACAGGCGTAGGTGCAAGTGCAAATACCGTTGGTCTAACATTTACAGCAACAGGTGCCGGTTCCGGAACTGGTACTGCCTACGGCAATGCACAGGACAATCTACGTTTTGAGTGGACACACGTTCCTGCAAATAATGAGATTGTTGATCCTAGTTTTACAAATCTAATAGATGTGTTTGTGTTAACACGTTACTACGACACAGCATATAGAAATTGGCTAAAGGATACTAGGGGCGATCTAATAAAACCTGTAGCACCTACAATTGATGAGTTGAAACAAAGTTTTTCACAACAGTCAGGACAAAAAGCAATGAGTGATAGTATTGTATACAGACCAGTAAACTACAAAGTATTATTTGGTTCCAAAGCAGATGCATCACTACAAGCAAAGTTTAGAATTATCAAAGTACCAGGCACAAGATTTACTGATAATGAAATAAAAGATAAAGTAGTAGAAGAGATTGGCAACTTCTTTAACATAGACAATTGGGACTTTGGTGAAACATTTTACTTCACTGAGCTGGCGGCTTATGTGCATAAAGAACTAGCAGGTATAATTAGCAGTTTTGTTATTGTACCACAATTGTCTACTAGTGTTTTTGGAGATCTATTCCAGATTACACCATTGGGAGGAGAACTATTGATTCCTGATGTATCGGCGACAGACATTGATATTATAGATAATATCACACAGAGTAACATTAGAGCAGCTTAAGGTTTAAAATGTCAGAGAACTACGAATCAAAGAAACAAACAATTGCTGAAAATAAAAAGCGATCTGGAACTTATAAAACAAATAAGATCAAAGCAACTGACTACTTACCGTCAGTCTTTAACACTCCACTAAATCAAAAATGGATGGATGCAACTTTGGATCAAATGATCTCCAAGGGTAGCCTAGAAGACATTGATGCATATGTTGGTAGTCGTAGAGGTAGACATGCTAGCCAGGGTGACGTATACCTTAAAGAGGCAAGCAACACAGCCGTACGCAGAAACAGACAACTAGAGCCAAGCATTATAACATCACTTGTTGATAAAACAACAAATAGTATGTTAACACCAGATGATATTGCAAATAGTGTTGGTATAGATTTTGACAGCTACAGTTACAATAGTGCCTATAATGCACAGACATATAGCTTTGCTCCACCAATTGATAATGATAAGTTTGTGAATTATAGTTCATATTATTGGGTAAGTGATATGCCAATATATGAAAGTGATAACACTAATGGCACAGGTACATATACTACTGATCTAGTAACAGATGTTAACGGCAAAACTGCACACACATTTATAGATGATAATAAGACATTTGAATTAGAAGACGGAATGTTAATTAAGTTGGTGAGTGGTTATGGTGCCATAAATTTAAACACATACCTAGTTACTGGTGTTGGTAATAGTATCAAGTTACAACTACATACAGAATATCACACTACAAATTCTAGATATGAAAGAATATGGACAGACGATTCAAGATACAAAGACATTGTTGGACAGTATTGGGATAACGATAAAATTACAACTTGGGCTAGTTCACTAACTTTCCAAGGAGCAGACCCTAGAGGTTTTGCGAGTGCCTCCGCTCTTATCAATGCATATAATACACAGGTTGTTGCAAAGACGGCACCACCACTTCTATACTTTTATGATGGTGGATTAGAAAAGAAGTCATACATATCTAATGACATGATATATAAACTGGACAGTGACTGGTCAGCAATACAACCAGTATTAGCTCAAACAGAATCACAAATTAAACTTGGTGAAGTATATACTATTACAACAGTAGGCACAACAAACTGGACAAACTTAGGTGCAAGTTCAGCCACAGTTGGCGTAACATTTAGAGCTACAAATAATGGTAGTGCCGGAACTGGAAAAGCAACGTATTACAAAGGTGATTACTTAGATCAATTTAAAATATACCAAGCCTCTATTGCGGCAGATGGGCAGATTTCTACTACTGTTCTAGTTAGTGCTAGATACAAAGATGAAGCAAGTGGAGACTTTAGTGTGTTTCAGCTTCTACCAGCTAGTTTAACACAAGCCCAAAAAGACTTTGTTAATGATATGTGGGACGGTGAAAGTTGGGATAGAGATTACCTAACAACTTCTGTAAAAGATTATTTGATTATCTCAACAAGAGATGACACAGGAACAATTTGGTCAAGAGGAAACTTCTGGATTCACAAGGACACACTACAAAGTCTAGAAGATATAGTGTTGGGCTATACAGCGGCAACACATACTATTGACTCACTACAAGCCAAGCGTCCAATTATAGAATTCAAATCAGACTTGCATTTGTTTAATAATTATAAATCAACTCTAGGCCAATGGCAAGGACCAGTATCAGCTGTACTTAAAGCAAAGACTGATTCAATTAATATGCAGGTTGGTTCAAAGTTTGTATTATTAAATGATCAAAACATCTATAAGATTGTTAAGACACCAAGCATAGCGGCCACAAGTGTAGCTTCAGGATTTGTATATGAAATTACAACAGCAGGAACTACAGACTTTACAACAGTAGGTTCGACATCAAACGCAGTAGGCACAGTCTTCCTTGCAACAGGAACACCAACCGGCACAGGTGTTGTAACTAGAATATTTGACATACATACAGCTATGGTAACTGGTGATAGTTTACTTGCACTAAGTAGTCCAGGATATATTACATCAAATAGAGAACAATATGCACTTGAGGATTTAGTCTTCAATGGAACATCAGTTATAACCGGACAACAGAAAACAGCAGTCAATCAGGCTCCATTATTTTTAGTATGGGATGATGCAGGCGTTGAACTAAAAGACACAACAAAATATCCTGGCAACTCGTTTGCAGGTAATAAATTATTTGGATACAAAGTAGGAACAGGAACAGCAGACACTGAATTGGGTTTTGCTCTAACTTATAAAGATACTGGTTCCAAAGCAGACTATGTATTTGAGGTATTCCTACACACATTAACAAGTGAATACAATGTAAGCACAAGTACAGGTGGACTAATAGGTGGAAACAGAAATGTAGAGGGTTTGTTTTCTTATGGTTGTGGTACAGATAGACAACATATATATGTTCCTAGTATAATGAACTTGGGTGCAAAGAGTGAATCACAAGTAACTGTTACTGATGGAACTGTGAATGCAACAGTACCAGTAGGGCATAGTAACTGGCGTAAGACTTCAGCGTATTGGGTTTATGCAACCGGAGCCATACAAAATGGATTCAGTGTAGCACAAAAGTTTAATGACGGATTAACAACTGAAAGACGCAAAGTACACCCTGAAATTGTTCTAGTACAAGGCGAAGCAACTGTATTCCATGATCTAATTGGAGATGCTGGTAGTAACACTCTAAAGATTTATGCTGAAGACAAAACAACAGTTCTTAGTTCAGCACAGGGCGTACTTTATTATGATGAAAATGGCGACGGATTTAATGAAACCGTGTACTTTACACCTGCAGCCAATGGGATATATTATTATGGATATTCAACAGCCGCAAATCATGAACTTGCTAGAATTGTTGTAGTAGCAGACTTGGATACACATTTTCATAATTTATACATTGATGGAAAATGGACTGCACCAGCCTCATATACAATTAGTTCAACTGCAATAACAGTACCTGCTAGTTTACTATCTGATACATCAATAATTGACGTAGAATATTATAACAACGATTCGCAGTTATTAAGTAGTAATCCATTAGACGTTGAAACACACAGTCATAATGCTAATAACAGAATGATAGAAACTTTAACAATTACTGAAACACTTGGACATTGGGAAAGTAAGATACGCTCAGTAATTGGCTTTACTGGCCTTTCATATGGTAACAATAATTCATATAAGAAAACCAAAGTAACAGGACTTGGTGGTGAAATATTCATACATCAAGAGCCTAGTCTTATGCATGATCTAAACTATGCAGACAACAGAATTAATATTAAAGAAAGTTTAGCGGCTCAGGGTAGAGACTGGTGGGCATTCAAGCGTAGATTTGAAAGCCAAGTCAAACGCCTATACAGCACAAACAGTTATACAACAACTAAAGCCATTGTTAATGATGCAATCAACGCCATTAGTTCAACTAAAAAAGGAAGCAAGTTACACCAGTTTAGTAACATGGTTTATGCATATGATGACAAGGTACAGACTATAGAATGTGTAGTTGCCCAGACAGTTTACATAACAAACTATACAGCAAACAGTGATTTCACACAACGAGACCATGTATATGTTTACCTAACAGATCAACAAACACTAACAGGCGGATCAATTGCATACGTTCAAAGAATGTTGGTTAAAGATGTTGATTATACTTTTGCAGGTAACACACTTACACTATTAATAACTCCAGTAACTGGTAGTTCTACACCAACACTAGATATTGTGTGGCATGATATGGATTATGATTGTCATATTCCGGCAAGTATTGCTAAATTAGGAATGAGTAATGCGACACAACCACAACTAAGTGGCACAACTATTATTGGACATGATGGTTGCGAATATGCATTTACATCAGGCGCCAAGTTGGATAATCCTCTTGACAGCAAATACGATGTAGTGAATGCGGCATATTATGAATTAGAGAAAAGAGTATACGCAGGTATAGTAGAAAATGAAAATACAGTTAGTGCAAACAAATATATGCCTTCACCATCCAATGGACATTGGTATACACTTGCTGATATGGATCTATATGCAGAACAACATTTTGCAGATTGGAAAGCAAAGACAGGAGTTACTAGTTTAAATCCTACTGGCTATTACAATAATGCAGACGATACAACTTGGAATTATAATACAATTGTATTTGGAAATAATTTCACTGGCAATAAACTGCCGGGACATTGGAAGGGTGCATACACCGTTCTATTCGGAACACCTACTCCACACCTAACCCCTTGGCACATGTTAGGACATAGCAACAAGCCAAGTTGGTGGGATACAAATTACAGCTGGACAAATGCAAGCAAACGCACAGCCCTACTCAAAGCATTGAATCAAGGACATGTAAATAATCCTGCAGAAAATCATATAAATGATATTAACTATGCAAACGTTTATTGGGATTTTGCTACAAAATGTCCAGTGGATTCAAGTGGAAACCTAGTAGCTCGTTCAACTATTCTGGGAACACCTAGTAATGTAAACAAAGCAGCACCGTTTGTATTTGGTGACTGGGGTCCTGTAGAATATATCTGGAGATCAAGTAGTTTAGGACACAGTACACTTGTTGATACTGCCGTCAAACTAAATCCAAACGAAGCATTTAATGAATTCTTCCAACCGGGTACAGTTAAGCATACAGCTGATAAAAGTATTTCAAAGGAAGTATACCATGTAGGAAGTAAACTTATTAGTCCTATAGATGTAATATACAGCGGAAAGAAATACGGCAAAAAGATTAAAAGTCTAAAGGTTGTAAGCTCAACAACTGGTTATGTTGCGGCGGCTACAATTGATATGTTGGATCTTATTAGTAGAAAATCTGCATCAGCCACGCTGGACATTCAAGGTGGAACGATTGTGGGAGTAGCTCTCACAAACAGAGGTATTGATTATAATGCTAAACCAATTATAGATATTATTAATGGTTCATCAGTAGCCAACGTATACACAGAGTTAGCAATTGAAACAGTTGAAATCGCTGAAAGAACAAATGGTATTAATGAAATACAAAAGAATAATCTAGATAGAAACTTCTATACAGATGATCTAGAGCAACAGTATTATAGTTTGGGTACTCAGTTGGTACAAAAGGTATCCGGATTTACAAATAAGAATCTACTGACATTTAAAACTGAAAGTGGACCCAAAGGTGAATATAGAATTAACGAAAATGACTTTGATCTAAACATGTATAGTGGTGTCCCCACAGAGATTATTACTGCAAGTGATGTTACAATAACTAAAGACGGTAACAATTATATTGTGACAGGACTAAGTTCAAACAAACAGAGATTTAAAATTAAAGAATGTATTAAGGATACAAACTATAGTGATGTTGAAGTAACAACTTCATCAACAGTTAAAAAATATAGTAACTTTAGCACCACAGCAAGTATTGTTGAGTTCGGAACTAAACTATCAAAGATTCAAGACATATATGATTTTGTTAGAGGTAACAGACAATATTTAGAAACTCAGGGTGTTACATTTGAAGAGAACAAAGATGCTGAAGCATTAGACGTAGCCAATTGGGCAGTAACAGCGGCTTCAGGAGATGTACACACAGTATTCCTTGGAAGTAAAGTAACTTATAAAGCAAATCACGGATATATTTTAGAATTTGATAAGTTACCAAATAAAACAAATGGATTACTGGATACTCAAGGTAGAGCAATTGATAAGAGTGAAGTATTCATTGATAGAACTTCAGACAGTTTAACAGTTACAGTAAATGAAGATACATTTATGGAAATTGGTAGTGTTAGTTTTGCAGAAGTAAATTTTGAACATGTAGCAGTATTTAAAAATATTACACAGTTTAATGATGTACTGTACAATGCAGTAAACAATCAAAGACATTATAGATTAGTTGTTGAAGGACAAAGAACAAAAGACTGGGACGGAAATAAGCGAGCTCCTGGTTATCTAGTATTTTCTAAGACAGTGGTTGAGAACTGGGATACCAGTGTACAATCAATTGATGACTTCTACAATTATGATATTGAAAATGTGAACCAAGGGGTAACCAAAGCTGAAAGTTTAACTATTGGCAATGTGGGTAGAGACTGGATCACAAATACTAATTTACCAAACAGCGTATTTGGTGAGTTCTATAAAGGTATGATTAGAGATAAAGGTACTACTAGAGTAGCACAAAGTTTTGCAAGAAGCAACCTAATAAATGGTGGCGAGAGTAAAGTTTCACTTAACGAAGAGTGGATGTTCCGTATGGGTTACTTCGGAGACACAAAGAATGTAAACGCAACTGAAATAGCTCTAGACATTGGTACTATTAAACAAAAGAAACACTTAGTTAAATTTGGTTCAGTTACTGATGCTAATTGGGTAAACAACAAAAAGACATCAGATGTTTTTGAGGAAATATCATTCCAGAAACATTTGGAACAAACAACGTTTAGAACAGCGGGTGAAGTTATAGTCTCAGAAGTGAAAAAAGCAGTTTTTGATGTTACAAGTATCGGAACAGTTTGGGATAGCACAGCAGATTATGCCACTATTCCAACATGGAATGGACAAACAAGTTACAAGAGAAGAGATCTAGTTCGTAAGGATGGCGTTATTTATAGACTAGCAACAGCAAGTATTGGTTATGATACAACACCAACTGATTTAACATTTATTGGTACAGAAATTAGTCCAACATTTGAATATGCAAGCCAAGCCGCAGGTAATCCTGCTAGTGCAATTATTGACGGTACAAGTATATGGTTTGATGAAACAACTAGAGTGTTTGCGAGTCTAGTAGCAACAGGAACAGTAGGACAAACAGTAGCTTCTCCAAGTGATATTACTATTGATACATTATCAATACCACTAAGTTATCAACCACTAACGAACCAAGTTGATAGCTCAGCGGCAGAGAATGGTAACCCTCATATTACAACAGGAACACTAGCTAATCCAGTAATTGTAGACAACACAGGCAAGACTTTACTTATTAATGGTGCAACTATTAACATGTCCAATGGTGGCACAATACCAGTTAGTACAACAGCAAATCTAACTAGAGCACAAATTGTTTTATTAATTAATGCAAGTGATGCCAGTGGTAGATTAGTAGCTAGTGATACAGGCACAGCAATTAAAATTGTATATGATGTGCAAAACAATGCTGCAGGTACTCTTGTTATTGGTGCCGGAACTGCAAATACAGATTTAGGATTAAGTGTAGCAACATACAACCCAGCTCTAATACAGAGTACAGTTGACAGTCCAATGAATCCAACCATACAGGCTGGATTAATTAATGCAAACGGAAGTCTACCAGCAAATATCGTTGCAAGTGTAAGTGGCACAGATCAATTAGTTATAACAAAGACAGCAACAAGCAGTACAGCAGTAGGTTCAGGTGATAGTTTAACTATTACAGGAACAGCAGGTCCATTAAATGGATTTAGTGCAACATACGGTCCAATGACATTTACAGATACACCAAGACCAAGTAGTGTAAGTGAAGCGGCCGCAAGTATTGTGGCAGCCAGTATTACTGGAGTAACAGCAACCACAACAGGAAATAGGTTGACAATTACCTCAACAAATGATAACATTAACCTAGGGTCAACAACCAATGAAATGAATTCAACTGCAGGTTTCCCACAAACTGGCATACAGTATGCAACAGCCACAGTTATTGCAAATGTATTCACTCCAAAAGTTAGTGGTGTTGGTGACTGGAGCGTAGTTACTGCTGATCCAACACGTTTTAGAATACAAGTAGTTGATGATAGTGGTATTATTAATAATGACAGTTTAACTGGTACAGTTAAAAGTAAGTTTGAAGGCTGGAATGTATTACAGCCACATAGTTTTGGTTATTACACACTAGGTAAGGCAGTTGATGCCAATGGAAATGACATATTAGATGCAAGTGGAAATGTAACCTACACAAGTTCATGTAGTATATGTGCCGGTACAGCAACAAGTGATGGTAATGATGCTGAAGTAAGTATATCAAATTCATCTAAAATTCCAGTCGCACATGGATTAGAAATTGGCGACTATGTAATGTTAGTCAACACAGACACTAAACCAGAAGTTGATGGAATTCATAGAGTAACAGCTCTGGGAGATCTAAACAATCCTAGTAAGTTTTATATAGACAGATTTATTGAGACCTGTGGTAGTGCTCAAGAAGTATATGTATTGAGAAACTGTCGTTTCGAACACAAAGAAGCACTTGATACAACAATAGGATCAGGAGCAAACATAGCCAAGTACCAATGGCAGAGTGGCGATATTGCTTGGACTAATTACTTGACACAATCAGATGCAAACGCATTAATCAACAGAGGAACATATAGATGGGATTATGATGGTGCCGCTTGGACACTTAACTCAGCTAGAACAGTTACAACTAGACCCACAAATGCTAAACTAGAACGTATTGTATTATATGATAATGCAACAAAGACAACGCAGATAGAACTAGAAATATATGATCCGGTTGTTGGTATTATCCCTGGAGTAGCTGATAGAGAAATTGACAGTAAGAGTCCTATGGACCATGCTGTTTATACAAACAGTACAGCACTCGGTGAGTTTAATGAAGCTGATACTAAAAATGCCTGGGGCGAAGGACGAGTTGGTTCCACTTGGTGGAATACAAACAGTCTAGTATATTATGATTACGCTCAGGGTTCAGCAGAATATAGAAAAAATAATTGGGGCAATTTATTCCCTGGTACTGAAATAAAAGTTTATGAATGGACAAAATCTACTGTTGCTCCAGACGAGTGGGAAAATGCAGTAAGTACAAGTAAAGAAATATGTGGACAAGTAGCAACTGGTAAAGCATACAGTGAATTCAGTAGTGAATTTAATGAAGAAATTTATTACTATAGTCAACTGGAAGATTATAATGTTAATACTGGCGAATATGATCCTGTATATTACTTCTGGGTATATGATAAGACAACTATTCCTTCACGTAGCGACAGAAGACTAAATGTTAAAAGCCTTGCAAGTATTATTAGTGACCCAACAGCAAATGGTATTGGTTGGGCGGCAGCTATTGATGATGAGAACTTAATTATATCAAATGTAGATGCATATGTAGGTACTGAAACAGTACTACAGGTTAATAAAAAGTTAGACAATGGATCACACTCAAACTGGACATTACTACAGGAAGGTAATGGAATAATTCCAGACTATTGGTACTTGGGATTAAGAGACAATGTTTTAGGAAAGCAACTATCAACAAGCATAGAATTACCCAACCTCGCACTACACCAATACAATAGATATGGTGATGATAGATCTATAGCACAAAGTTGGTACACAAACACACTTGATGCAAGACGTGAGGCAGTTAGTGCAGCCAATAGAATGCTACAGCGTATGAACCTAATAGGAGATATCGGTGGCAAGTGGGATAGAAGTATTGGACTTACAAACAAAGTAATTGATATTGAAGTAAGTGAAAAAGCAACAGCAGATTGGACTGCAAGTAAGGCTTATGTAGTTGGTAACAGAGTTGCATATAGAAGAGAAATTTATATTTGTAAAGTTGCACATACATCATCAGCTAATTTTATAACTGATGAACCTACTAACTGGAAAAGAGCAGCAACTGTTTATGATCTAACTACAATGTGGGAATGGACTGATTATGTAAGTGCTGATAAGAATTTAAATGCAATACCTAGTGTGATTATTAATAGACCAGGATTACTTGCTGGTATTGATACTGCAAAGCATCAACTTGTACAGATTAAAATTGTTAAGGATGGTTTAGACAGAGATGAGATTCAAAGTTGGAATGGTACTGCTTGGGTAATGGTAGAAAAGAAAAATGCTACTATCAAGTTTAACGACACACTTTATAATCCAGCAAACATTGATTCCTGGGATAAAAATGCATGGGATAATATTGCATATGATGGAAACACAGACGTTTATGCATACTACTTTATAAAAGCATTGAGAACAGATATATTCATAGACAAATATGTAGATAACTTTAACTTGTTCTTCTTTGCAATGATTTATCACGCACTAGCAGATCAGCAGTCAGTTGATTGGGTATACAAAACAACATACATAGAACTAAAATTAAACACACCAGTGACATCAACGCTAAGACGCTACAGAAAGAACGGTGTTAACGAATTGATAGGATATGTAGATACTGTTAAGCCTTTCCACTCAAAGATTCGCAACGTGTTTGATGCTCATACTGTATTAGATGAAGCCAATACTTCAGTAACTGAACAACAACGTAAACTAGTAATCAGTAGTAAATTAAATGATCACAATGTCCAGGAAAATACTGTTGCAAATTATGCCAAAAACGAAAACAGAGCGGTGTATTCAGGTACAGTAGTAAATGGTGGAACCTTTGCAACTACTCCTAGTAACGCTTATGTTGGCAAAGCGTTTACAAGCAGTACAGCGTATGACTCAATCGGTAATGAAGTGTTCCTAAACGCAAGCAAGGGCAATGAAAGAACAACATTTAGACTACAGACGTTGGAAGATCTAGCAATTAACGTAATAACCAACACATCAGGATCAACAGTCAATGCCAATAGTAGAACACTATTATATCAACAGAACAATGATTTAACTCTAGCGGCATACAGTTTAGAAGACGCAAACGCAACAACTGTAACTTCAGAAGTTAGCATTATACTAACAACAATTCCGGTAACAGACGGAACGAAGTTTGGTAAAACAGGCTTTGCATATATTAATGGTGAGATTATACATTATGGTGATGTAAACGGCAACAACCTACAAAACATAACCAGAGGTGTTGGACTTACTAAAGCTAAGAAACACGCTACTGCATCAACAATTGTTGATATTACAGACTCAGCGTTAACGATAGATTCAGGAATAACAACAGGTGGTGCAGATCCAAGCACAGGAAAATATCAAACAGAGGTGTTGATTAACGGTTTGGGTAAAAGCCTATTGGATTCAACAGCAACTAACAGATTACCAGTACAAATACAAGCAAGTACAAAAGGTATCGAATTATAATGCTAAATACAAGAACGGAGAGTATAACGGAAATGGAAAATAATCTAAAAGATAATGCATCAGCCTTAGTTGAAGGTCACGTTCTTATTAAAGACACAGACACTGGTGAAGTATTATTAAACAAACATAACGCTATTAACTTTACAAACATGGCATTGGCTATGGCTAGAGTATTAGGCGGCGAAGTAGATGCAGGATCGGGACTAAGCTATGTAATTAAAAAGATGGCTTTTGGTAACGGAGGAACGCTTATTGATGGTACAGGTACTATTGAATATAGGTCTACAAACACAGATACAGAAGCAGGAGCACTCTACAACAAGACATATGAGAAACTTGTTGATGGCACAGATGCAATACTGCCCAGCGAGAACACAACAGTGGTTCAAAAGTTTGATGGATTAGTTTACAGTGATATTGTAATAACAAGTACTCTTGATTACACAGAACCAGCCGCACAGGCAACAATTGATAATTCAACTAACTTAACAGGCAACTTTGCGTTTGATGAGATTGGTTTAATTACTGAAACAGGAAGTTACATTTCTCATATTATATTCCACCCGATCGAAAAGAGTGCGAATAGAAAGATCCAAGTGATCTACACAATTAGAATTAGAGCAGGGAGTTAGAAAATGCCTTATAACGTAAATTTTACAGACGCTACAAAAACAGCTATTTCTGTTAGCGACGGTACAATCAACGCAACAACACAACTATCTCTAGTGGGTAAGAATTTCTACAACTATGGCGAATATATTGCTGAAAACTTCCTACATTTATTAGAGAACCATTCACAAGCAACTGATCCATCAACTGCAACAGCAGTTACGGGACAGATTTATTACAATACAACATCAGACGAGTACAAATATTATAATGGTACCGCCTGGAGTGGATTGCCAGCAGGTGGATCAACGACAACTACAGTAAAAGATAACGCAAGTGCAGATAAGTCTGTAACAATTAACAGAGTAGGCGGAACGATTATTAGTGTAACATCTAATAACCAACCATTTACTTTAAGTACTACAGCAGTCGGCGATACAGCAACACTATATGCAATATGGGGTGCTACACAGATTGCCAAGGGTATAAATCTTAATCCAACATCAGCGGCCGCAGGCAGTGATGCAATTAAACTTCACGGTATTGCCACTCAAGCACAATACGCCGATATTGCAGAAATGTATACAACAGATGCAGATTATGAGCCAGGTACCGTAGTTAAAATAGGTGGCGAAGCAGAAGTAACACAAACAACTGATGCATTTTGTCCGGAAGTTTTCGGTATTGTATCTACAGATCCAGCTTACTTAATGAACAGTAATACAGTTGGTGTAGCAGTAGCACTTGAAGGTCGTGTACCATGTAAAGTAGTAGGAATAGTACGCAAAGGTCAACGTTTGGTTTCAAGCGAAACTCCTGGCGTTGCTAGAGCAGTTAGCGAATACGAACGTCAGGAAGCACTTGATTGGTATCGTATCGTTGGTAGAGCGTTAGCAGATAAGACGTCAGAATCAGTAGGTTTATTAGAAGTAGTAGTCGGTACCAAATAGGGATATAAAAGATGGCGGTCAGCAAAAAAGGTATTATCACAGCAGCCGATTTTAATGCAATAACGGCAACTTATGATGTGTTCTGGAAAGATCCTAAAGATGGTTCCGGAAACGTTATTACATATACATATGATAGTAACCACTCAACTGATTTAGTTAGACGTAAAGGTTGGGGACAAACAACTAGTTTAACAGACGTAGCAGTTACATCTCTTATTGAGGCGGATAATGTTAACAATCTAGTAGCACAAATAAACTCAGGTTTATACCATTGTGATAATGATTTACCTTTACTAGTTAAATACGCTACAATTGACAGCGTTTACGCTGATAGCTCTAATTCAGTTCCAACAACACCTTCAGGACTAAACTCCAAAGGTTGGTTGGGTATACAAAGCGAAGTAGCAAATACTATTAACACAAATAAACACAAGCTCGGAGCTCTTAGTGGCGAAGACAGTTATTCAGATACAAATTACTACGTTGATGTCAGTAACGGTGGTACGGGTTGGTCTGCAACACTTACATGTGAAGTTAAATGGACGTTTGCAAATTACACACAAGCAAGACACTTCTTTAACAGTGGTGGAAGTATAGTAGTTGACTTGGCAGCAGGTATTGGTGCTTGGTCAAACTCAAAAGGTAATGCATCAGCTCCTGAAAATGTAAACAGAACAGGAACTAACCCTGGCGTTGGCGGCGGTACTAATGGAAGTGATGATTGGCTGGAAATTTTCCGTAGTATTGGAGAAATTCATTTTAAAGCAGAATCATGTGATAGAACAGGATCAAACGGTATAGGTGGTGATGGTTTTTATGGCTTAGACCATGCCGGAGGAGAAATAAGTATGTTCACTGCCAGTGGATTCGGTCCATACGCACACGCATACAGTTACGCATACGCAACACCAACAAAGGGTGCTGGAAATGAAACGGCACAATATGGTGACAGAGCAGTTGAAGTACTATATAAAGGTGTTGAAACTGGTGGAAACTTTGAAATTACTGCAAAAGTTAAACTAACTGATGACCCAGATGATGGTGCAACCATAATGGATTCTGTTATAGTAGCAAGTTGTTATAACATGCAACCAATTAATACTCCAGATCATGCGGCAATTGGTTCAAACGCAAGTTTCTTTACAGTAGGCAGTACACAATACAGATTTGATGAAAAAGTTCAACCCACAGTCGCCCAAGTAAGTGCCTGGACATAAAAGAATACTTGACATCCTCATAAACATAGCATATAATTAGTATAAATAATAGTATAATATTATTCAAGGAGTAAACAGATGGACGAACGTCTACAGAAAGCTCTTGAGTTTTCCAACTATAGTTTGACTATTACTAATCAAAAGAAAAACATCAAGAACAGAATAAACCAGCTGAGAATAGTACATCATAACAATGGTGTGTTCTTTGCTGATGAAGCCACTATCAGCTTTATAAAAACTTTAATTGATCTCGGTAACAAAAGTGCAATACTTATTGATACAAAAGAGAATCCAGTTGAAGTTGACAATCTCAAAAACCTAATAGACAACTTAACCAGTGCTTACTTTAGTGCTACTAATGAGCTGAATGCTGAGTACACTAAAATTAAAAAACAACGTACTGTAACCAAACTTATGGATTGGTAATGACAGAAACTAAAGGCGTATGCTTTTTTGCATACAATAATGAGGCTATTGATTATATTGAACTGGCTGTCCTTGCGGCGGCTCAGGCTAAAAAGCATCTGGATCTACCCATAACAGTAATTACAGATGCTGGCACATATAACTGGCTAAAGACAAAGCCAGGCGGAGTTGAGAAAGCTAAA
>Ga0209634_1001568_pt1 | contig 16577 bp, 18 predicted proteins | sample LinPmetageLP40_FD_184043 | JGI IMG/M metagenome (GOLD analysis project Ga0209634, IMG submission 184043) | Marine viral communities from the Pacific Ocean - LP-40 (SPAdes) (version 2) | ecosystem: Environmental > Aquatic > Marine > Oceanic | place: Pacific Ocean | collected 2010-08-26
GAATTTTATTTCTTTTATTCGTTTGTTCTATACTTTCATCTATTTTAAAAATTTGACTCTGTATACACAAACACCTTATAAATAAATCAAATTCTTTTATGGCTGTCTCCCATGAATCTATAGCTAAAAAGTGATAAATGGTATAATATTTCAAATTTAAATTTAATTTTGTTACATCATCATCTGTATAATTGGGGCTGGGTGTGCCCTGTGCGACTGGCGCGGAGCCAGTATATTTGGGTGGGTTACCGAAAGGCTTCCCACTTCCATGTAAGTGTACTAAATTAAATAAATTAATTATCCCATATTCCTTGGCGTTATTTAGTTTGAGGGATTCTGGAGCATTATTCATATAGAGTTCACAAGTTGCATACGATTTAGAAGATTCGCCAGTATAATAAAGTTTAGTTAATTCTGTGAGGTTTTTTTCCAAACGTTTTAAGTCTGTTGTTTCTATTTCAAAACAGCCGTCACCCTCGGCAAATTTTTTTTTATAATTCTCTACTTTTGTTAATTTATCTTCTGGTATGACTGATTTGGCTCCATCTAAATAATTGTCTAATAAAGATCCTTTGTCAGACCCTATATTAATATAGGTATCATCTGGGATTTTAGTATAATCACCATTTAAATAACCGTTTTCTAAAAACCCAAATGAGGTTTTTAAACTTGTATAATTAGTATGTATCTTTTCTAATCTTTTTTTTATATTTTCATATGGATCTGCAGTTCCTGTTGGATTTATAGATTTATGTATAATACATATGTATTTGTTACCACCGCAGCTCTCTGTTTCTAGTGAGTTTATGTCGTTGATAAATTCACTACCAGTTCGTGTAATTGAATTCTGCAACATTAATTTGTTATGTTTCTCGGCTTCTAAATGTTTTGAATGTATCTTTTTAACCCAATCTAAATCTTTATTTAAAATATTAATGTTTGAACCTAGAGTTGTATCTATATTAGGTATATTTACTGTTACTCCACTAAATGTGTTAGCTAAAGTTTCAGCTCTAAACATATTTATCCCATCCTCAATGTTTTTTTCTTCACCAGTAAACATCTTATTTATTTCATCTAAATCATTTGCAGTCTGAGTAACATCCTTCGGATTGTAGACAAGAAGCGTGGGTATTTCATTGATTGTAGTTGTAGTTTTGGCTGTGTTTTCTTTCCAAAACTTATCTTCTATATCTAAAATAGTAAAAGTTTCTGCTTTCAACCAATCCGATTGGTCAGTTTCTCCAATTTGTTTTACTGCGGTTTCATTTTCGCATTTAATAAAAAAACCATTGCTATTTATTAATACGAACCATTTAGTTCTATCATCTCCAGTAGAATTACCATTTTGTAACCATATTTTTCTTTTTGCAATTTCCATATTTATACTTATAGGGTCAGGGTCAGGGTTAGGTTTAGGTATGCCACCTTTTATAGCGTCTTCTAAATTTTTAAATATATCAGTATTTTTGTCTAAATCTCCAGGGGTGCCAGTAGGAAAATATAAATAACCTAATAAAACAGTTTTTTTAATGTCTTCCTTTTTTTTAATGCCTTCCTTTTCTTTTTCCGCAACTTTTTCATTGGCTTGTGAACTAATATACGATACCATAGCATAACCACCATAATTTATTGAATCTTTATCACTGCTTATACTTTCAATATGATATATATTGAGCGCTTGGTTTTTTTTTTCAATAAAACTAGTGTCATCCAATGTTGAATCCTCGCCAATCAATCCAAAATTATTATTTTCTAATAGTTTATAAATTGTATTCAAAATTTCTTTTCGGTCTTCGGATGTTATCTTTTCTACACTTGGAAAATTTAGACCACTTGGTACATTTAGACCACTTGGTATTTTTGATATAAAATCTAATGCTTTAGTAAAGTCCTCTTTTTTTTTTTCAGAATCTGCGTTATGATCAAATTGTAATGAACGTACTAAATCTTTTAACCATATAGGATTCTTTTGATCATTTGTTGTTTTTCTAAAATTATAAATATCTGTAACTGCTTTAAGATATTTATTTTGGTTATAACTAATTTTACCTCTTGTTTTTCTAATTTGTGTTGATATGGCATCAAAATTCCCCAGATCTTCAAATTTAAGTTCAGTCATACTTATAAGATTATCATTCAATATTCTAAAATCTTTTTTTATCTCATCACTTAAATGTTTGAAATCATTTATTGACCTACATTTAGTAATAAGACGTAATGAGTTTGCTACATCATAATAAAAAGGATATCTAGTTAATAAAACATTAGTAATTTCTGAACGAACAGAATTTTTTAGTAATACAAATAAATTTTCTCTGCAAATATTTAGGTCCTTTGCTTCTCTAATAACTCCTAAATCAATTAAAAAATTAGTTACTACGGGATTAAATGGAGAATCAAATGGAGAATCAAATGGAGATGTATCTCCATCATTCGGTAATTCATATCTTTCATCCGGTCCTGTCCATGTTGATTTACCTACATATTCTATTTTAAGTGAATTTTGATTGGTAGGGTGGGGGGGATAATATCCTTTAGTAATTTTAAAAATATCTCCTTCTAAAGATATAAATTCATCAGATGTTGTTTTGTTATTTTTTTCCTGTTCTTCAAATCGAATATTTATCACTTTACTAGAGTATTTCATTTTACTTGGATGAGTAATACCATAATTTTTCGTAAGTTTTTCTTTTATATCCTTAACTTCATAAGGGTTTGATTGGGAATTATTATCTATTCCAAGAAGTGAGTTATCAAAAACGGCAAAAATTTTACCACCTATCTGCTTTTTTCGTTTTTTACGTCTTTTGGATTTAATACTACTATTTACTTTAACTCTTTTTTTAGATAACGATAATCTAGGTACCATTACAGTAGCTCTTTTTTTACTGATTTTACCACCTATTTTAATCCTTTTTCTTGTAATTTTAGAATTAACCATTATATTATTACAATATAAAAAAAAATATAAATATACTCATTAAATTATCCTGATACTATTATAAATTACTAGTATCAAATCAAACACTAAAATTAATAACATTATCTAACATACTTCCAACAAGCTCCTGCTCCATATTATAAACATCTCCCGATTTTTCGTCCAATAAATAATCATCACCGCTATACTCTATTTTTTTTACTTTAACAACCCCATCATTATCTTCATTCTTGGGATTTGGATTTTTTGGGGGTCTACCTCTCTTCTTTTTAGGTTTAGGAGGTTCTTCAGAATGATTCGTTTCTCTCCAATTTTGCATTGCTATTTGGTACTCCTGTTTTAATTCTTCAGATTTATCCAAGTATGGTTGCTTCTCACTGTCTTCCATAAGTTTCCATAATTCACCTGCCTTTTTAGTTACCAAAGCAACCATTTTTTCCTTTCTATTAGAACCATCTTTAGCAACAATATCTTTTAGAGTATAGTTGCTAAAGTATTCGTCTTTAATTTTTCCTCTATTTTCGTTTAACCATAAAAAGTATCCAGACTGTGCTCTTTTTGGTTTAGAACTATCAGATTTAGAAACGGTATTAATTCTTTTTGCTACAAAAATTTCATTAAAATCTGAGGTATTAGGCTTTAAATATTCTTTTAATTCAGAATTATCAATTTTAATAGACCCAGATTCTTCATCAAAATAATCAATAATTAAAGCTTCTATCTTTTTATCAAATAAAGATTCAAAAGCGGATTGCACTTTAGGTATATTTTCTTTCTTAATACTAACTGCCATGATTATTAATTATATTATGGAGATACATAATTTCAATTTTATTTTAAAAATTCTTTTTATATAATAAGATTTCAGTATGTATCTATATAGGTCTGTATAATTCTAATAGTGTACACTATACCATAAACTGATACAAACCAAGCTAATATATTCATATCTATCGTGTTTACTTTCCAAAAATCGCAGTTAAAAAATGGTTGCTTCATCATATTTACTAAATTTCCTAAAACAATAACGTCTTCATTATTAGAATCCTTTCTTATCCATACATTACCTATTTTTGAGTTAAATTGTACATATAATGCATATAAGCTACTACTTAATCCTAAACTGTAAATACAATCCATTATATAATATATTTAGATAAAATTGAATTAAAGTTTAAATATTTTTTATATTATAAAATTATGAATCCTCCAAATTATAATGATATAACTAATTCACAATCCCGTCATACTAGATCACAATTATATCCTAATATATTACAAACATATCCTAATGTAGCCCAAGAATCAGATGGATATCCCACTGCCCCTCAAGCACCTATATCAATATCTGAAAAATTAAATTTATTAGAAAATGAATTTGAATTAGATTCTAAATATAGAGAGAAATTACCGATATTATCTGATTTTGAAATAGTCTTATTGGTTGATGATTCGGGTTCTATGAGAACACCACTTGAAAATAGCAAACACGCTACTAGATGGGATGAACTCAAAGAGGTTATAAATATTTCTATTAAAATAGCAACCATTTTTGATGAAAATGGTATAGATATATATTTTCTAAACAGAAATAATGTTTTTGGAATTACCGACTATAAACAAATGCAAAATATTTTGTCTTCTGAACCATATGGTAGAACACCACTAACGAAAAAAGTTGACGAAATATTTAGTACATATTTGAGTAATCAAAAACCTATATTATTAGTTATTGCCACTGATGGTATTCCAACTAATGACTTGGGTAATTCTGATATAGATAATTTTAAAAGAAGTATACACTACAAAAACCACTCTAAATTTTACGTATCCTTCTTAGCATGTTCCGATAGAGATGATGAGATTGAATATCTAAATGTTTTAGATAGAAAAGTACCTAATGTGGATACATTGGATGACTATTTGTCCGAAAAAAAGGAGGTATTAAATGTTCAAGGTAAATACTACAACTATTCTTTAGGTGACCATGTTGCAAGATTACTACTAGGTCCAATTTGTCCAGAACTAGACTCTCTTGATGAGGTTAAAATTAAGAAAAAGAATCGAGGATGCATCATTTTATAAATGTTTATCGATACTTTTAGTCTCTAAAATCGTTTCTTCTGTATTAGACTCATCCAGATAATTATTAATAAATTCATTTACACTTGCTTCATCTAAATATAAATCCTGATTTATTTCATCATCTTTATTATTTTCTATATTAATTATTTTAGTATCACTATTTTTTTGTAAATTGTTGGATTCTTCTAATATATCTGGAATCTCATCTAATTGTATAACTTTTTCGTTATCTTCACATTTCTCTATATATTTATTAGATACATAATTTAGATATTTACTAAGTATTAATCCTAATCCTAATCCTAATCCAGATATCAAATGTAGTTTATTTAGTTTCATTTGTTATTATACTATTTTTTTTCTAAAAATTTATAAATTTTAAACGGATTGTAAATTACTAAATACATACATAAAACTATTAAAGCGAATATACCTTTATCCTTTGGTATAGTATGGTCGTAATTGTAAATTAATATAACTAATGGTAAATGATGAATAACTAAATCAATTACACGTAAAAATGTATGTTTAATCTTTAACTTTAAATAAGGAATATATATTAGCTTAGGTGTTATATAAGTTATAATTAATCCGAATATAGAAATCAAACATGTTATAATAAATATAGAAAACTGGAAATCCTGTATGAAACCTAAATATAATAAAATGTTTAGTATAATTACCCAATGAGTAAAAAACATTGGTATTATTTTTATATTAATTTTTTTTATCCTCTTAAAAATTAATACTATATCAGATAAATTATTAATATCTATTACACCAGAATGCATATTATATTACTATAAATTATTTCTAATATTATTATATGAATAACTATATAATTGATAAACCTATAATTAAAATATTATACACGTTATTAGAAAACGTGCATAACTTATTTAAACAAAATAAAATACAATATTGGATTGATGGAGGAACAATTTTAGGAGCTATAAGACACAAAGGTATAATTCCTTGGGATGATGATATAGATATTTCAGTTTTTAAGACTAAAGAAAATATTTTTAAAATAAATAAATTAAAATCTGAATTAAAAAAAAAAGGATATGGATTATATAAATCATTTTATGGTTACAAAATTTATCTATTAAATGGTACCCCTATTAAAAAAAATTTATGGAGAGACCATAAAAAACAATTTAAGTTAAAAAATCCACACATTAAAGGCAGAAGTAATATTTCTAAATATGCTTCAAAAACATATAAAAAAAGTAGTCATCCAGTTTATGAAGGTTATAAATATCCTTTTTTAGATATATTTTTTGCCAAGGAAAAAGAAGATAAAATTATATATCCTAATAATCATTGGAAAAATTGTTATTATTTAAAAAATGACTTTTATCCATTAAAATTATATAATTTTAAAAATATTAAAGTTTATGGACCCAATAATCCAATAATGTATCTAGAACAATGTTATGGAAAAAATTGGAATGATGAAGCTATTATTAAATATGACCATAAAAAAGAGAAAATGATTAAACCAATTATATTTAAATTAACAAAAAAACATAAACATCCGGCTTAAAATTGATTTTGTTTATTTAAAATTATTATTCAATAATGAATATAGAAATAATAAAAAAAGAACTAAAGGAAAAGGGTTACTGTATTATTCCAAATATCTTAGACCCAATAGAAGTACTCGAAGCAAAAAAATTATTTATGGATTGGAAAAATACTATACCAAATCATGATAAATTGCACAAAATTATTGACCCTCATGGTATTTATAAATTCCATGAGGTTGGACACCAACGTCATGCTTGGTATATACGAACTAATGAAAAAGTTAAATCTATATATAAACAATTATGGGGATGTAATAAACTGATTGTATCGTTTGATGGTTCTTGTTATATACCAAAATCTGAAAATCGGACAGACAATATTTGGACACATACCGACCAAGCACCCAATTCAATTGGACTAAAGTGCTATCAAGGTTTTATTGCTTTGACCGATAATAAAGAAAGGACTTTGAGAGTTTTTGAGGGTTCGCATTTACTGCATGAAAAATATTTCAAAGATAGGAATATTATTTCTACTAAAAATTGGCAATTAATTGAACACGAATATCTTAAAGAAATTGAATCTACAAAAAAAAAATTAGAAATATCAGCCGGCTCTTTGGTTTTATGGGATTCTAGAACATTTCACCAAAATCAATATGGCAAACCTAATTCGGAAGAAAGAATTGTTCAATATGTATGCTATTTACCAGATAATCACAAAAAAAATTCTAATAGCATGAAAGCTAAAAGATTAAAATATTTTAACGAACGAAGAACCACATCTCATTGGCCTTGTCCAATAAATGTCAATTCAAAACAACCACAAACCTATGGAGATTCAAGTAGACTTATAGACTATTCAAAATTAATCAAACCTAATATTGATGACCTAAATTCTAAAATTATGGATTTATTATAGTTAAATATTTAACTCCATTTGAATTATATTAATATTATTTCTATTGTAAGTTACTCCCGTTTTTTTTAAACCAAATTTTTGATAAAATCCAGATTTTTCTTCTCTAGAATTACACCACAGTTTTTGAATATTATATTCATTTACTTTATAGAAGATGTGTGACATTAAGACTTTACCGAGACCTTTTCCTTGATATTCAGGCAATGTTGCAAACTGGCAAATTTGCATTTCATTAGCATCAACATTGATACTAACCACACTAACTAATTTATTGTACTTTTTAATACCAAAATGCATAATATTATCTGATTTATCGAAAGGCATTTTAACAAATTCTATTGATTTGTCGGGCCATAATACTTGTTGCCTAATTTTTAATACTTCTGTATATGGAATAGTACAAACAGCATCCATTTTTAAAAATATTAAAAAAATTTGTAACTTATCAATTTTTTTATAAATTATATTAGTATATTTTTATCTATTATAACTATATACTATTATGTCATATTTAAATTCAATTAGCAAAAGTCTTTCATCAAGTAGTCGGACAACTGGACCATCACTGTACGAACCCAAAACTGATAAATCATTTATTAGTAATGATAATCCTAAAAGTGATTTTGGTAAAAAAAAATTAAATATTTACTATAATTTATTACCAGCCGAACTATACGAACATTCTATGAAAGAACCCAATAATATTATTACTTCTAATGGTTCATTAGTAGCCTATTCAGGAATAAAAACTGGACGTTCGCCAAAAGATAAAAGAGTAGTTTTAGATGATAATACAAAAGATATTTGGTGGGGTGATGAGTCACCCAATATTAAGATGGATTCGAATACATTTTTAATTAATAGAGAAACAACAATATGTTATCTTAATAGTCTAGAAAAAGTTTTTATTTTTGATGGATATGCTGGTTGGGATGAAAAAAATAGAATTAAAGTTAGAGTAATTTGTGAGAGACCTTATCATGCTCTGTTTTCATATAATATGTTTATAAATCCAACTAAAGAAGAATTAGATAATTTTGGTGACCCAGAATATACTATATATAATTCTGGTAAGTTTCCATGTAATAGATATACAAATTATATGACTTCATCTACTAGTATAGATTTCGATTTTACTAGAAAAGAAATTTTAATATTAGGTACACAATATGCTGGTGAAATGAAGAAAGGGATTTTTAGTGTTATGCATTATATCATGCCTAAAAAGAATATTTTATCTTTACACTCGAGTGCTAATGAATCAAAAGAAAATGGAGATGTCTCAATCTTTTTTGGATTATCTGGTACAGGTAAAACTACTCTATCTGCCGATTCTAATAGAAATTTAATAGGTGATGATGAACATTGTTGGACGGATTCTGGGATTTTTAATATAGAAGGTGGGTGTTATGCAAAATGTATTAATTTATCACGAGAAAAGGAACCAGAAATATGGGATGCCATAAAATTTGGGTCATTATTAGAAAATGTAATAGTAAACGAAAATAGAGTAATAGATTTTAACGATGTTGCGATAACACCAAATACAAGAGTATCATATCCTATAGATTTTATAAATAATGCTAAAATACCATGTTTAGCTTCTCATCCAAAAAATATTATTTTACTAACATGTGATGCATTCGGTATTCTTCCACCTGTTTCAAAACTTACAAAAGAACAAGCCATGTATTATTTTATTAGTGGATATACTTCAAAAATTGCGGGTACCGAAATTGGTATCACTGAACCTGAAGCAACATTTTCTTCGTGTTTTGGCGAAGCTTTTATTGTTTGGCATCCACTAAAATATGCTAATTTATTATCAGAAAAAATGGATAAATATAATGTTAATGCATGGTTAGTAAATACTGGTTGGGTAACTGGAAAATATGGAGAAGGTAATAGATGTAAATTAAAATATACAAGAGCTATTATTAATTCAATTAATAATAATGTTTTAGGAAATGAAGAATTTATCAATATACCAATCTTTAATTTAAAAATACCCAAAAAGTGTGACGGAATAGATACAGATATTTTTTATCCAAGAAATTTATGGTCAGACACAAATAAATATGATTCAGAAACTATTAATTTAGCAAATATGTTTATCGATAACTTTAAGAAGTATAATGTAAAACATTTAGAACAATATGGACCTCAATTATAATATAAAATTAAATAGAATATAAATTTAATTATTTAATGCTAATATTCGTAATAACTAAATTATTTATAGAATTAAATCAATTCTAATATATGCGTATTTATATATTAAAATTGGATAATAAACCATTATATTTTATATCACATATTTCACATATTACAAAATTACAATTATTAGTTAACAAATATTGTCCAGATAACATAGTTAAACATAGTACGTATGATATACCAAATCATTATAAAGAACATCCACACAATTTAACTGTAAAATTAGGCGAAGATGCCACATTTTGGGATTATTTTAAATCTATATTTGGGAAATATAAATATAATAAAAAAGAATATTGGTATGAATTTGATACAAATATTTTAGGACATGTTATTAAATATTTATCTGATATTTCTAATTTAAAAAAAACTAATAAACTTAAAATAGATAAACAGATTTTTCATTGTGAGAAATGCAAAAAAGAATTAAGTTCTAAGATATATTTAGAAAAACACTTACTAATATGTGAAGGTTTAACATGTAAAAAATGTAATGTATATTTTTCTAATAAAACTAACTATATTAATCATTATAAAAATTGTGGTATATTTGAATGTCAAAATTGTAAAAAAAAACTTAAATCTAAATTTAAATATAATAAACATATACAAAATTGTAAAATTGATTTAAAATAATAACTAAATAGTATGTTATAATTGTTAATGAATACAATAAATAAAGGTACTGGTGCTGGTGGATGTAATACTAATAAAAATGGATTATCATATGAAAATATAACTAATTTATCAAATATGTATACTATTACGGGTAGTGATAATAAATTTAGTATAATAAATTTTGTAAATTCTGATAAAAATTTTATTAATACCAAAAAATCATTAATTAAATATATGAAAATAATACAGAAAAAAGCTGATATTTGCTCTGCCAGAGGATGTATTAGCCCGGACGAATCATATATTGATGCTAATAAAAACACAATATATATTATAGAAAAAAAATTTCAACAAAAACCTGGTTCAGTTGATGAAAAGATACAAACAGGTCATTTTAAAAAACAACACTATAAAAAATTATTTCCCGAATTTGAGATAGTATATATTTATTGTTTATCTGATTGGTTTAAGAATGGCTACGAACCTGAAATAGAATATTTAAAAGAACATAATATACCTATATTTTGGGGAAGTGATGAAAACTATAAACAGAATATTATAAACTTTATGATATCTTAATTATATATTATAACCTCAGTTGTTTTAGATTCGGGTTTTTTAGAATTAATAGACCGCCTACAAATTATCTCTTCTATATTAAAATCTTCGAATGAATTAGTTACTAATTCTACATTAGAATTACTCATCACAAATTTAGTATTGGTTTCAACTAAATCTTTAGTTAATTTGAATAAGATTTTATGTTTTTCTAAATTAAATCCTTCCAATGTATATCCAACAAATGAATCTATTTTTTCAGGAACATAAGGTGGGTCTAGATAAACAAAATCATTTGCTTTAATATTTTTAAAACTTTCTTCATAATCATTTTGAATAAAAGTCACGTCTTTAATTAAATCACTAATTTTTTTTAGCGAATCTATATTAATAATCTCTGGGTTTTCATAATTACCATATGGAACATTAAATCCATCTGGTCCCATTCGATAAACCCCTCTAAAACACGTTTTATTTAGAAATATAAATAAAGCCGTACCATAATTAGACATTTGGTCTTGTGGACTCATGTTATTATACTTATTTCTAATGTAATAATAGAAAGCTTCGCGTGATTGGTTTCTATTATTGTATAATTGTTCTGATAATGTTTTTTTTAGAAATTCTTCTAACAACAATTTATTTTTTTTACTAGAAATATTTAAATTGGGATGTTCTTGAGAAAAATACTCTTTTCCATTTTTCTTTTTAAAAATTTCAGATTTTAATGTTGTAATAGCTTTATAAGTATCAATAATAGGTTTGATATGTTTGTAAACATCTAAATAATTGTGTTGTATATTTTTGTAAAAATGAATAAGTGTACTATTTAAATCATATGCATAAATTTTTCCATTAATTTTAATTTTATTATCTTTAACACAATCAAGTAATCCTAATAATACGCTCCCACCACCTAGAAATAATTCATGATAATTATTAATTTCTGACGGAAAATGATTAATAATTTTATCTAATATTCTTTGTTTACCACCGACCCATTTGATTAAAGTTTTAGAACTAAATGTTTCATCTAAATTCATTATTATTAATTATTATAATTATATAATATTCAAATTTATTATATAATTATATTAAATTGATTAAAAATTATTTCTTTTTTTTTGAACGTTTACATATTTTTAGTTTAAGTTTACCTCCATTTAAGTTAACTTTTTTTAACGTGTGAATTTCAATTTCTAAAGCTTCAATTCTATTATTTAACTCTATATTTGTTTTAATATTTTCATCCATATATTTTGTCATTAAATTTAATCTATTATTTAAATTATTCATCTCTTTAGAATCTAATTTATTTTTTGATTCAGGTAAATTTAATTTTTCTTCTATTAATTTTATTGTGTTATCCATTAATATTAAAATATATTTTTATTTAGATTATTTGTTAAAAACTTTACTATTTTTCCAAGAACCTTTAAACTGATGATTAAACTGTTTCCGTATCCATTTTTGATTATTATGACATAACTTAGATACTAATGGATTTTTGTGTTTTTGATAAGTCCTCAAAGCACCTAATTTTCTAAATACTGTATGAGCACCATAATCATTTACAGCATTTGTTAATGAATTATGTCTATTAGATAAACTTAATGTTTTTATATGTTTATAACCATGCTTTCCTAATTCACCACTTTTTAATTTACCTATACCCTTATTCTTTTTAGTTGGAATAAATTTATGTACTACTTTAACTTTAACTTTAGATTTAGATTTAGATTTAGCTTTAGCTTTAGCTTTAGCTTTAGCTTTAGACTTAGCTTTAGTTTCAGCTTTAGTTTCAGCTTTAGATTTAGTTTTAGATTTAGATTTCTTTTTAATACATTTTGATTTGATAACTATATCCTTGGTTTGTTTACCAGTTTTAGTTATGTAACCTTTTCGTGTGTATCCCTTTTTTAATACTTCGCCTAATTTACATTTTTTATTATTTTTAACCTTTGATATTTTTATATCACATTTTCCTTTACATTTTAACCATTTATAATAAGTGCCTGTTTTAGATTTAACTTCGCCTATATAATATTTATTACCATCATTACCTTTTTTGACTGTACCTATTTTACAATTATTTGCTGGAATAGGTGGGGATTTTCTATTAATATATTTAGGACCTTTATCTTTTCTACAAGACATTAATTATAATATATAAAAACATATTAATTATCTTGTTTTATATTAAATGAATATTATAATATATACAGTTGTAACCCTAATATTAAATTTTTTTATAGTAAAACACATATATTCTAAATATGATTACAAATATTGTAAGGTTTCAAAAATAACGCATTGCATGAGTTTAATTTTTAGTATATTAAATTTAGGATTTATTTTATCCTTATTTCTTAAAAATATATTAACATATGAATGTAGTCCTATAGTATTAACATCTCTTTTACTAATAAATTTTTCTATATCAACTATTTATTTTAATATTTTAAATATGAATGAAGAAAAATTGATAACAAACACAAATAAATTTTTAAATGTTAAATTCACTTATTAAAGAAATACAAATACTAATAAAAGTTAATATAATACTAAACGTAAAAAAATAAATAAATTTTTACTATATCAAGAATTATAATAATTTTAGTAATAACAAAAAAATCATTTTGGTTTACCATCTTACGTCGTAATACATATTTATTATACCTAAAAATAACCAGTATCAAACAAGCACATTGTGTTGATATTAAGTTATATCATCGTTTTTTTTAGATATAAATATAACAGCTATTATAAATTATCTTCAAAAACAAACTATATGTAAGTATTTATAATATTAGTCTATTTATTTAATATTAAATATAATATAAAAAAATATTATTATATTATAAATGTTAAATAAAAAAATGATTGGTGGTAAAATAAAAAAACTTAGTTTTTTAAAGAAACTAAGTCACTCTAATTCGTTTGTACGTTTTAAAAAATTTATTGGTTTATCAAAAAAAGAATCAATGTATAATAGAAGAAAACGAACAAAACAAAAGTTTCAAAAATGGAGTAATAAAAGAAAAAGTAATAAAAAAAATAAAAAGAAAAAATCATAATTAACTAAAAAGACAAATCTTATTTAATAATTTATTATTTATATATAATTTCTTCTTTTCTATCTATTTAATTCATTATTTTTATAAGATATCATTCTTCAATTATATTAACAATTTATTAATTATTAATATAATTTATAAAATATTTATTTTTTACCAATTCAATATAGAATTTAAATTATCAATATTTATAAATTTTAAATAGATATTATACTATTACTTTCCGTATGAGACATTATCAAATAATTGGTCGTATACAGAAATAATGCAAAGTATATAGCTATATTTATAACAATTTTTCTATTATAGAAGCAACACATCCGAATCTATTAAGTTCTAATAGTGAGGTTATGTACAAATCATCTTTTATAAATGTAACAATATTAAATTAATATTCTTTAAGTATATCAATTAAAAAGTCAGTTATTTAAACGCATAAATAATATTAATATTAAGATGAACAACTTAAATCTTGATTGTTATACAATTGAGCCTGCTGAAAACTTTATATCTTTACTTAGCAAACCTATAACTACATATAAAAAATTAAAAGAATCTAATTTAAATTTATATGGTAAATGGATTCAATATTTTGTTGAATTGTATAATAGTAGAAGTGAATTTTTATTAATGGCAAAAACTAAAATTAGTAATACTAAAAAAAATGTTACAACTGTAGATAAAACATTCGATGAAAATTATGAAGCTATGAAAAGTCATTTTTCTGAAATTACAAAATCAGATATGATGGAGGGAAATCAAGAACTACGTTTAAATTGTCGTAAATCATTTGTTGATAATCAATGTACTCTAAATAAATATATTAATATTGAAAATAATAACAAAAAATTACTACAACAATCCATTTTTAAATTAACTGTATTTATGTTTCAATATCTCCATGAATTTGAAGAAAAATCAATTAATATGAATTTATGGAATTATTGTTTAAAATCTTCAACATTTTCAAAGAGGTCATTCTTTACTGGATTAATAATTTTAATTTGTCAGTATACTTGGATAATTGCATTAATATACAATACAGCTAATGAATTTGAATTAAATGATGATATTTTAGTAATCTTAATTACCATTACATCCACATTTATATCCATTTTTTATAGTTATGATTCATTACTATCTTTTATTAATTCTATCCCATTGTATAAATTTTTACTTAAACTTTATAGTGAAAATCCAACACTTATACTCAGTAATGAAGAACGTTCTTATCTATATTATAAAGATAGAAATATTACCATGACTAAATGTGATATATATTATAATTTTGTAGCTGATTTTTTATCCAATTTTATCCTACCAATTGTTATTCCAATTATTAATGTCTTTATTATTCTTACATCTGATTCTATTATAGATGCTATTTTAAATTGTATTGCCATATTTTTTATTATTAACATAGATGAAGAACTGTACAATATTACCGATTACAAACAAGACCAAATAACTATTAACTTTACTAGATGGATTATATCTAATATATATTGTAAGCAATTCCCAGATTTCATTGATATTTTTAAATATGAATGTGATAATTGGCAAAATAATGTTTTAAGATTGGCAAAAAAAATTAAAAAAAAAAATAAAGTTGAACCTAATAGAATTGACGAGATGGTTATTAATATGGATGAATTAAATTAATTATATTTACTAATTATATATGAATTATTTTAATACTAAAAAGTTTAACTTACCACATCCTTATTTAATTATACTATCATTCATTTTTATTTTACTATTTATAAAAATTAATAATGTGTACAACAAAGAACATTTTCAAACATTTAGCGATAATGATGTAGTTATATTTTATACAGACTGGTGTAAATATTCTAATCTATTTTTAGATGTGTGGGATAACACTATATCTAATTTTAGTCATTATAAATTCTATAAAATAGATTGTGATAAAAATAAAGATTTAGCATCACAATATAGCATTACTAAACTACCTACTATTTATATTTTTAAAAATAATACACAAATAAAATATGAAGGTGAAATTGATAGATTACAATTTTTAAATTTTTTAAAAACAGGGAAAAATAGTATTAATAATTGTGACCCTAATAATGAAAATTGTAATTAGATGATTTTATAGAAATAAATAATTGATATTTAAATTTGAAATTTAAATTTGAAATTTAAATATATAAATTTTATAGTAACACAATGAGTTACATTTATGTTTACACTAATAAATATTTTAATAATGAAAATTATAGAAAAATAGGATGTACTTTTAATCCATTTATTAGATTGGAGTCATATTTAACTTATTATTTAGATAGAGGGAAATTAGAATTTTTATTTAAAATAGATACTAAAAATTTATTTCAAATAGAAAAAAAAATAAAAACAGAATATCTATTAAAAAGTAATAGTAGAAACAACGGTTTTGATGGAGGGACTGAAATATTTCAAAATAACAAAATACGTATTAGTATTATAAATTGTTTTAAAAACAATAATATAAAATGGGAGGAGTTAGATCCAACAGTTCCTCCGATAACAAAGAAATATACCAATGTTAACGAAAAAAATTTATTGAGTGAATATAGAAAAACTAATAATAATATATTATACAATCAATATTTTATTAA
>Ga0209634_1001571_pt1 | contig 16556 bp, 23 predicted proteins | sample LinPmetageLP40_FD_184043 | JGI IMG/M metagenome (GOLD analysis project Ga0209634, IMG submission 184043) | Marine viral communities from the Pacific Ocean - LP-40 (SPAdes) (version 2) | ecosystem: Environmental > Aquatic > Marine > Oceanic | place: Pacific Ocean | collected 2010-08-26
CTATAGCCATAAATACATCATCATTAGCTACTGTACTAATCTCTGATAGATCACCTACAACAGTAGGATTAAAGTTTGTACCATCAGCAATAAGTAATGCACCTGAAGTATTGGTAGCCATTGTAAGATCGTCACCACTAATGGTTAAATCACCACCCACAACTACATCACCGTTAAACGTAGCCTTACCTGCCAACGCCATATCAATGTCTAGTGCGGTTATTGCACCAGCGCCGTCTGTACCCTTAATAGTAAGATTTTTATCTGCGGTGCTTACTGTAAGTACAGCGTCACTAGAAACGTTTGATATGTCGAGTATAGACGTACCACCATCTTTAAATATTACATTGGCACTATCAGCGTCTAGTATAATATCTCCACTAGAATCTATTGTTACGTCTGTGCCATCGTTAATGATAGTGTCTAACGCAATAGACCCTACATTTGTAATATTGTTATCGTTGAACGAAGTAGCGCCAAGCGATATTGTACCTGTAGCGGTTAAGTTACTAGATCCTACATCTACGTTACCAAACCCAGACGTTATAGACCCAGAGTTAAGCGCACCTGTGGTGACTATAGAGCTTGACCCTGCTACCACACCAAAGAGAGAACCAATGGCTGTACCGCCAATAGTAATAGCGTCTGCCTCTAACGTACCGTCAATGTCTGCATCTCCAGACACATCTAAACTGCCAGCATCTAACTCGCCTGTAAGAGTAATGTTGCGAAAACTTGCTACATCTTTATTAGCGTCTACTGTTACAGTTTTACTAGCGACTACAGTCCCAACTGCCGCGCCTGTGTCATTATAGTTTAACTCTGCTGCTGTGCTAGTCACACCGTCAAGTATGTTAAGCTCTGCTGCTGTAGAGGTAACTGTTGTGCCACCTAACTTTAACGCGTTTATGGCGGTAGTGCCTGCTAGATTAACATCTGTTAACAAGTCATACACAATAGCGTCAGACCCACCACCATCAGTAGCGATCATCTTAACTTCGCCAGCCAACACAGCTACATTAGCGCCCGACCCTTGAGATAGTGTAAGAGTAGCGCTCGTGGCGTTCTCGACTAACCACACTTTAGATAACGTGTTAGGTGCAAAGGTTACAGTACATGCCTGACCACCACCTGTTAACTTTAAATAGAAAGAACGTGCTTCGTCTGTAGCTCCATCAGCCACCGTTATTGTGTGCGTGCTAGCGTTGGCAACCGCTTCAGACCCGTAACTAAACGCTTCTGCTATTAGTTCTAAGTTGGTGTTTGTAGTCGAACCCCATGTACCAGCCTGTTCGCCAGTACCCATTTCTTCTAACCGAAGGTCGTTTACGAATGTACTTGCCATTTCCTAGCCTTTCTATTTAACGCGTATCAACGCACTAGTCGCCGTTGCTACAGGGAACGTTATTGCAAACGTGCTGCTGCTTGAGGTTTTATCCGCGCCAAAATCCAACACCGCAATAGCAGGGTTGGTAGAGTTATCATATTTATAAATTAGTGCGCCACGTGCTGTTATTGTGGAGCTAGTCCAAGACACATCTGCAAAATCAACAAGCGCTGTTGTACCAGATGTAGTTATTGTTGGTGTTATAGTCTCACCTAGAGCAGTATACCCTGTGCCCGATACTTCGTTTGTAGTAGAATACGCGGTAGTATCTTCGTCCAACGTTGCGTCTGACGTGTATAGAGCAACCTTAAAAGTCTGTGACGTATTGGAACTAAAATCCATCTCGCCCCCCAAAAGGGCTAGTTTAAACGACGTGCATGTATAGTTCCCAGTAAAAGCCATCCATTACTCCTAAGATACTGGTATCCGTTTCTGTCCCGAACGATAAGCATCTCTACGCAGTTTACCATCTCCCATCTCCATTAACAACGTAATAGACTGGAGATACAGTTTTTCGTACATAGCCACCACGTCAGGTTCACCTTTTTGAAACCGTATGGCCTCAATCAGCGTCCCGTTTAGAAGCGCGGAGCTAGCATTGTCGCCTAACCAAGACGTACTACCACTTACAATAGACGTAGGATAATAACCGTATATATGCTCAAGTTCATAATTAGCATCAGGGGTAGGAACTAATTCAATCTGTGTTTCGCTATATTGAGCGTAGAACTTAGGCAACCCGTATTTAGCACTAGTATTAACAGGGTATGCCTCACGTAAGAAGTTAACGTCCTTATTTAACAGATACGTATGCGTGCTACTACTTATGACCGATAGGCTGTACGTGTATAGGTAGTCTGTTGGTAACGTGTACAGTTTATTTGTAGACACCAAAGGACCGTCATCCACTTTACGTAACGCAGGTATATCTACAGTCTGTAGTATTTTTTCTTCTGCTTGTTGTGTAAACAACGCAAGCTGGGCATCCGTAAAAGATGTTTCGCAGATGTCTTCAATATTTGTTTTTAACGAAGTATAATTCATGTGGTCACCGTAATATCGCCTATTGTTACAACAAGCTCAAGGTTGTTAGGTACTAGGTCGTACACGTTGCCGCCATAACCTACAGGATTCCAGCCCCATTGAACATTTCTATTGCTGCTTCGACCAGCAAAATCAGGGCGTGGGTCACGTATAGCTTGTGGATCGTCTACAGGTAACTCACCAAGTTTCAACTGTGGGTGGTCTGGCCCCCAACACTCTCGGCACGCCTTTAAATTAGTGTTCTGTCCTTTGCGTATGATATTTTTTAGTTCTTTCAGCTTATACTGAAACCCACATATATCACACTCGGCTATCGCCCGTTTAGTTGATGCGAAGCGGTTAGACATTACTACATACCCGCCACACGTGGCACGAAACGCGCAGAACTTTTATCCCGATCTTCGCCTGCTGCCATGTTAAACTGCTCGTCGTACATACCTTTTAACATAGGTATACGATCTGCTAACTCAGGTATTTTGGTAGCTATGTGATACGCCAACCCCGCTACAAGACATGGCAAGAACCTAAACGGCATGTCTGCTGTCTCTACACCATTACCTGCGTCTTCAATACGCCTCATGCGATAGTATTTAAATATGTAGTCCCCGCTATCAGGCACAGGCCACACGTTTATTTTTGGCTGCGAACCTAACCGTTCAATCCAAACCTGTATAGGACGGCCTTGTGATAGTTTGTTAGGTATAGACGCGTACGTACTTACACTGACACGGTTTATGGTAAGATCGGATTGTGTCGTAGTGTTACCGCTGTTAGTACGAATTACCTGTTCAAGCAAATCTATGGTATCCGCTGGCAGGTTGTACTGAGACGTACCTTTTACGAGCGTTACAGTACCCTCATCTATTGTCCACATGTTTATGCCACGGTTCTGCCACTCAATAGTCATCAAGTTCATAGACCGTCTAGCGGTTTTTAAATCATACCCAGACCGCATCTCACGGCCTGCACGTTCCCATGCTTCCTCCGCAATATCGGTGAAGTCCATGTCAAACGCTGTAGTACCTGATGTAGCCATAACGAATCCTAGTTAAAAAAGTTTTTTACTACTTTTAGTAGGTCTTTTTTGCTCTTCCTACGGTCAAGCTCAATGTCATACTCACGCATAACTTCTTCTAGTTGGAGTTTAGTCATATTCTTATAGTCTGGCACTATAGTAGTTTCTTCTGTTACAGTCACCATAACTTCTTCGGGGTCTTCTTCAGAAGAGTGTTCTGCTAAATACGCAACCGCTTGATGTTCTTTTAACAATTTGTAGTAAGCTACCACGTATTCACCGTCTGTATTCTTAGTGCTTATCTGATACAGTGGGTTATTGCCCTCACCGTTCTTTACATGCACCATATGTAGTTTTGCCATTATAAGCTCCTATGTGTACAACGTTGGTTTACGTCTATCTTCCATAACCGCGCCACAACCTCGTGCTACGTCACGTTTACGACGCGCTATGCCACCGCCTGCCATTTTAACTTTTGCCTTTGGTGTATTTGCTACCACCGTTTTACCTTTTGCGCCAGCTTTCTTCTTTTTTCTAGCTGTTGAGGCTTTTTCACTTTGAGACAAGCTATTCGCCTTACTTCTTGGCAAACAACGATCTGGGTTCTTCTTATCTTTAGACGTACCGCACTTGCCCTTGACCTTACCGTCAGTGCCAATACGAACCCAATCTTGTTTTACCCAGTCTTTAAGAGCGCCCATTACTTCTTCCTACCCCTAGCAGGGGATTTAACAATTTTTTTAAGGGTATTTGCTTGCCCTGCGTGTAGCTTAGAGGCTTTGTTCAAGCCTTTTATGACTTTTTTAACTTTTTTCTTACCGCCTTTAGTTAATGCCATTAGCTTTTCTTACTACCTTTCTTGCCGCCCGGAGTTATCTTACCTTTGCACACTTGCGAGGCGTACATGTTTGCATAGGCTGACGGGTAAGTGTCGAACTTGCGTTTTGCTGCTGATTTACCTTTGGCGCATATCTTACCGCCAGACTTATAATATCTACGCATATCTACCTCATCTTACACGCACGTGTACCTTTACGTGCTATACCCATGCCGCGGACTTGTTTGCCCGCCTTAAACTTCTTAGGCCCATATATCTTCTCTCTAGTTTGAGCCTCTATCATCCTACGATCACCGTCAGGGCGTAGCTTTAGTTGGAACGCTAGCTCCTCTTTAAAAGCCATGTCCTTGAGGTCAATCGTAGGATCATCGTCTTTCATCATAACGCTACCTCATCTTGGTTGGGCGTACACCCTTACGAGCGATGCCTGCGCCACGAACCTTGGACTTGCCACCTTTTACGCCACCTTTTGCGCCACCTTTGGTTCTACCACCTGCTGCAAAGCCTTTTTTAGCCATACCGCCGCCACGCATCTTTATAGTACCAATTTCTGGTTTTTTAGAACGGCCTACGATATTTGGCGGTAGAAACTTCCCTCCGGGTTCTTTACGGTTTGGCGGCGTTTGTTCTCCGGGTGTAAACCCCCGTTTGTTTTCAGTATTCTTGCCTTTAGGCGGTTGGAACTGTCTGGGGCTTGCGCTTCCGGGCGTATCGCTTTTAGGTTTTGCCTTGGGGCGCATTGGTGTATTAGGTTTAAGACCCTCTGGTTTTTTCCTAGGGCGCATGTTTTTATTCCGGTTTTTCTGTTCTTCCAACAGCCGTTCTTTTGTCATAGGTGGTTTGTCACCTGTTGGAGGCGTAACTTTAGGGCGATCAACAACTTCACCCTTTTTAAACTTCTTGATGGAGCCACCCTTCTTCATCTTCTTGATGGAGCCACCTTTTTTCTTACCTACGCCACGGCCCTTTAATATGTCAGCCTGTGTTACCTTACCGTCTCCAGTAAGATCGGGGAACGAAGTTTTGCCACCTTTCTTGTAGCCCTTCTTCATCCGACCACCCATCTTAAAACCTTTTTTGGTTTTGCCACCCATTTTGTAGCCTTTTTTCTTCATCATCGTACTATTCCTTGTACAAGTTGTTAAACACGCGTTCCGTATCCCATACGTATTGCACGTCTTCCTTTGATCCATATGAGTGTTGGTTTGGCTTAAAGTCTGGAGCGCCTTCGCCCGTCTCAAACCACGCAGGGTGCGTAACGCGAACCCGATTGTTTGGTAGTGCTACTATGTTACCTGTATACTCGCCAGCGTCTAATAATTCAAGCACATGACTTTGTTTATGCTGTGCAGGGTCATCAGCCACTTCGTTATCGGTGTAATCAACAGTGAAATAATACTTAGCAGGGTAAAACTCACCATCTACTTTGGCTATCCACGGAGCAGGAGAAGCGCGTTCTATCTTGTAGACGCTGTGCGTGTGAGACATGCAATCCCAAGGCTGCGCCATGTAGGGCGGTAGCTCCGTAGGCCACTCCTCGTACGGTGTATCTCCAACTAGGGCGGTTAGCGGCATCCTAGCCCACATAGCTCCACCATGGACGTTTGGCTCGTCCGTGTCATCAGACTCGCATCCAGTAAATATTACTTGAAAGCTCAAAGTCCGATTTGGCATTGTGGTTACTGCAACGACCATAGCGTGTAGAAAATCTCCGTGATAGTCTTCTAAGTTTTTCGTATACTCCCTCCGTACCCATGCTTTGAAGTACGGAATACTACTTGTTAGATATGCCATTAAGTTCCTTCTTACGTTTTTTTGCTGCCGCTTTCTTACGTTTCTGCGATACTGCAGATGGTTTAGAAGGTGGCGTTTGTATTTGTTTGCCCATATTTGCGCGACTAATAGCCATTTAACAATTCCACTTACGTAGGCTCTTGTTTATGCGGCTGTTTGGGTCATTTGCCGTCTTAGAGCTAGTGTTACGTTTCTTCATGCCCTTCATACGGGCGCAGAATGACTTGCGTCGTTTAGCCGATTTTGACCCCTTTTTCAACTTACTAGGCTTGGTGGTGACAGCGGTCTTTAATTTACTTCCGGGGTTTGCCCGTCTGTAGCTAGCGACACCTTCTTCATTAAGGCCACCAGACTCGCTTTTGCCCTCTTTGCGCTGCCAAGCAGGGGTTTTTACTCCCCCACCTTTTTTATAATAGCTACGCATGGAACAAAGTTATCATGTCAGCCACGTCCAAGGTATACTTTACAGACATACCACTACTAAACAAAACACCCTCTGAAGGTATTGTTCTGTCAATGACAGTGTTTGCTGTACCTATGGTACGAGATTTAAATAACGTTGTACCGCTTTCGGGCGTGCCGTTTATGAACTCTACATCACCTGCTGTACCACCAGAAGTGATTGAAAAGCCTTTTAGCCGTACTCTGTTAGAATTAGCGACTGCTTGAGCGCATAGTGAACCTGATCCTACAGTTATGTTAGCCGCAAATTGCGCAGAGCTTGTTACAGATGTGACAGTGAGAAATAGTTTTTCACCTGCAACTGCTTCAGCAGACCCTGTAGAGGTTATAACTTCTGTTTGAGCAGCGCCAAAAACGTCTGTGCCCACGATTGTGTTTGTTTTAGCGTTGTCACCTGTGCCTGCGGTAGTCACCGTTACATTCCTAGCAGCGCCACTTGCAAACGTGGTATTCGCCATTGTAGCGCTCGTATTTGGTCTTGCGGCTGTAACTAAACGATCAGCATCTGCCGCAACTTCATCGCTTATCGTTAATGCTAATACATCTGATAAAGCCATATCAATCTCCTATGTTATGGAAGGGGCCAAAGCCCCCACCAGATTGACTATTAGTTGTTAGCAGTTGTAACTGCGATAGTACCACCAGATGTACGAATCATCATCTTAACAGCCATACTGTCTGTATCAGCAGCGGCCTCAAAGTAGATATATGAGCCTGCAAGGACGGTAGTAGTAGCAGCAGAAGCTGTAAGAATTATCTTAGCGTGACCATCAGTAGTTGTAGCTTCACGCTCAAGTACACCAGTGCCTGCGCCAGTGACAAATGCCTCAAAGGATGAAGCATCAAGTTCGTTGTTCGTGTGGACTTGTAATGTAAGTACTTGGCTAGCGGTAAATACGTTATCAGTAAAGATAATCAAACTCTTGTGAGTATCTGAAGCTAAGTCAGTAGTTGAAGCAGTCAAAGCTAACGTAGAACCTACGTTACCTGTATAACGTACAACCGTCTGATTAGCGCCTATAGACGTAGCACCTGCAGCGATAGCAAAGTCTGAACCTGCGACACCTGTACCACCGAAGATAGCGCTGGCTTGTGCCGCTGTTACAGCGTCTGTCTGACCTGCTACACCCTCAAGGGCAATAGCCAGTTTAAGCGCAGTTATTGGCTCAGTAAGCACATCATCAACGTTTGCTACAACACCTGTTGCCCCAGCCTTACCAAAGTTCTGGTTCCACTGTGGGTTCATACCTAGCATAGTTGTACCTACGCCTGCGTTAAAGTATGAAGTCATGCCATTGAGCGTGCCTAGCGTAGTTGCGCCAGTTACACCAAGCGTACCACCTACAGAAGCGTTACCGCTGGAGTCAATGGATGTGTTAGTTGTTTCAACGCCAGTAGAAGCAGTGGTTGCTATCTGTTGAAAACCCCCTTCAGAGCGAAGGGTTCCTTTAAAAGTTGTATTAGCCATGTTGATCTCCTGTAGTGGCTAGAGTCAGCCACACTATGCGACTGTCAGGGATAGGGGTATAATACACAAAACAAAACAAAAAGAAAGGGGCAACCGAAGCTGCCCCAATCCTAGTCTGTAGACTCGCCTTATGCTCCGGGTGAACCGAAGATACCAAGTGGGTCAGACACACCAAACGAATAACGCTCACGGGCTTTGTAGCGGCTGTTGCCAGTATCAAAGTCAGCATCCATAGAAGTAGCCATTGGGCTACGTGTAAAATGCTTCAGTCCGTTAGGAACGTCAGTCATCAAGAACCACGCATCAGTGTCTGTCAGATAGTGGTTAATCGTGTAACCCTCTGGGACAGAACCGTTGTTGCGAAGAGCGTTTAAGTCGTTATCTGCAGTACCTACGCGGCCTTCTGTTTCCAACAGACGTGTTGCAACGAATTGCAAGTTCGGCGGAATCACAAGTTTACGAGGTTTTGCAGCAATCAACAAGCCACGCTCGTCGGTCCAACCTGCTATTTGAATTACAGACGCTTCAAGAGAAGTTTCATTCAAGTCAGCAGCAGTTGCTGGTTCGTTAGAGTTAGTACCACCAGAAATTAGCGGGTGGGCAGTAGAGCAAAGCTCAACACCGTCGCCATAAGTAGTACCCGAAGAGAAGGCGTTGTTTAGAATAGTAGCCGCCTTGACTTGTTTTGTGTACGCCATGGCACGAGCAAGTGCTTTAGTATAACGTGCTGACAAAGAGTCATACAAGTTATCTTCAATAGCTTCCTCAGTGATAGAGAAACCCATTGCCACTGTTTCGTGTGTGTAGCGTGCGGTGAACGCCTCTTGAGCATTGTCATATTCGATGGCAGAGCCTTCGTCTTTAACAGGTGCTGCTGAGAAACCTGAAAGTTTTGTTTCTTCTTCAAAGGAACGATCCGATGATTCTGATTCAAAAATTTCGGCGTGCTCTTCACCGTACTTTGCGTATTCCAATCCGAACAATGCGTTCAAACCGGGGAGCAGCTCTTTAAGTAGCTGGGCGCGTGAAATAGCCATTAGTTAATCTCCTTAAACGCCAACGGTGTGGTCATAACGATGATAACCAGCAGTAAACTTCACAAGAAACTCTGTGAAATTGCCGCTGCTATTTACCGTGTCAGGAACCACATCAATTACAGTAAATGGCAGAATAGATGTTACATTATTAATGAAAACACCCATGCGGCTATTACCAGTGCTGGTTAAACCAGTATTTAACACAAGTTCCGCATTACACGAAATTGTGGTGGCACGACTTTTAGCCAATGGTAGAAGGCCAGTAGTAGCGCCGTCAGCAGTTGAACCAGTAACATTCACAACTTTGAATATTACATCAGGATCATCTACAACAATAGCTTCAATGTCAGATGCTACAGTGCTTGCAGGATAGTTCTGCCTGAATGTTAGCTGCCCTGTGCTAGGGTCAGTAAAACTACATCCAAGGAAAACACCAATAACACCAGCAACTGCTGAAGTATCGTTTTGTAGTGTAGATATGATGACTGTGCCATCACTTGTATACTGCACAACATCTCCATAGAAGATGCCTGTGCCATAGTTTGAAGCGATGGGAATCTTACGGGTCGAACCCACGTAAGACCTGCCGCCAATCAAGCCGACAGGCTTTAGCCCGTAGGGGGCATTTATGGTAGGATAAGCCATTTATAGGACTCCAGATTAAAATTATGTTCCTTTGCCAAATGTCACCTTACTTTTACGTTCGTTGAACATTGGCATACGGGGATCACTCTCACGCATCAAGTTGTTGTCTACAGAGCGCATTTGACTATCCGTTTGTTGTTGGAAATACTCAGTGCGTTCTTCAACCATTTCTGAAGGAGCTTTGCATAACATCAAACCACCAATAACTATGTTGTCTTTGAACCGTTCTTGCTCAACGGCAACCATAGTAATCTCTGGATGGTCTGTTGCTTTTACAGGCTCCCAACCTTCGCGTAATTTAGATGAGACATTGGTAGCATCAACTTGACCTTGATTTGCCACACGAATCCAACGATAATCGTATCCGTCTTGGGAAATAGGAGACGGTAAAGTCTCTGGGCGCGTCCAAGCCTTCTTACGTACGTTTTTTTCACGAGTATCTAACTCGCGGTTAATGCGATTCTCAGCCATTTGCTTTCCTCATGTCTATTGCAACCTGTTTGGCGTATTGTTGAGGTGTCAAATTCAACTTCCTAGCGATTTGCACTTGAGTGCGTGTCAACGTCACTTTCTTGGGCGCTGTGCTCCGCGTTGCGGGTGCGACCACCTGTGTCTTTCGCTTCGGTTCAGCATCCTCGAAATTTTCGGGGAATACTTGACGCATACGAGTATCTATTGACTCGTAGTATTCATCACTTTGTGGGCTTACGCCCTGTTTGACAAGTTTATTATGCAGCCCCAGCGCTAAACTTGTCATCTCATCGTCAACGTTGAACCACGTATTAGCTTTTTGCCAATCTGCGGCCCGTTCATCAACTTGTGATACTGGAGCGGGTTCTGGTTGTACATTTACAGGAGTTTCTTCCTCCTGTAAAGTAGGTAGTTTGTAGTTTGCTAACTTATCAGCCTTTAACTTAGCAGATGTTAACTTTTCTTGTGCTTCCAATACCGCATCGGAGTCACCAGATTCATATGCTTCTTTGTACGCTCGTTTGGCCGTCGCGGTTTCAGCCTCGGAGTTTTTCTTGGCTTGCTCAAGCAAAGCTGTCTGATTTTTATTGACATTACCTTTTAGCTTTTTGTTTTCTTCCATAAGCTGTTGAGTAACGCGTTCGTACTCTTGCTGCTGACGTACAGCTTCTTCTTTAGCGCGGCGTTCATCGTGATAACCTTTGCTAAAATGTTGAATCCGTTTACGAACTTTATCAGAGTAATCTTCAAGTTCTTCATCAGTAACCTCGTCTGGAGGTGCAGACGCTTTACGTCCCCTATCAGCTTTTGGCGTATCATCAACAACTTCAACCTCAACGTCGTCGTCATCAATATCAGTTTTGCTTTCACGTTTAGTCTGTGATTCTTCATCTGCAATAAAATCTTCTTTAGTCTTCTTGCCAGATATATCGACTTCAATCGCACCAGAGTCTTCCACTTCCAGTTTGTTGTCTTCCTCGTGGGGAAACTCAAATTCTACTTTTTGAAACGCCATGTTTATGCCCTCGTAATACCACGAGGATCAGCAACCACTGCCTCTATGGAGTCATCGTTCATTAGGCGATACTCTACGCCCCCTATAGTAAACCGTGTGCCTGAGTTCATACGGAACATAACATAGTCACCTTGTTCGCACCAAGCTCCGTTAGGGAACCTGTCTGCGTCCGAATAAGCCTCATCACCCATGTCTACCACAAGTCCTATAATAGACATAATGTGGTCTAGCTGTTTTGCTTTTTCGGTTTTTAGGATGTTTGTGCCTTCGTAATTTTCTTCAGGTTGTGGCAGTGCCACTAACACACGGTATCCCACTGGTCTTGGTAGTTGTTGCTCTAGCTCTGTGTCGCTGAGATTAACTGCTGTTTCAGTCATCATCGTCTTCCATATAGTTTTTCGCAAGGTCTTCAATATGATTGGTGCAGGCTCCGAGACCCCGAATTAAGCCAACAACTTCCTTGTACTGAGCGAAGTCTTTTGCTCCACCACTACCAAGAAACTCTAGTGCAGAGGACTTGTCGTCCCCGATCTTTTCTTTAAGCACGTCAAAGACGGTTTTTGCCATATTTAACTACTATCTCCTTTGGGCTGCTGCGCCTGCGTCATACGGGCAAGCTCTAGCTCCACCTTGTTGTCCTCGACCCGTTTGGCTGTAGCGTCTCGTACACCTTGGCGTTTAGCATCAATAGCCAGTTCAGCCTTGTCTACGTTAATCTGTTCAGCCGCTATCTTGCCGTCGAGTATTATCTTCTGCTGTTTCTGCTGTAGTTCAGCTTGTTTTATCTGTGCATCCACCTGATCTTTAGCCGCTTTGCGCTGCTGTTCTGCTTGCTTGACCTGCATTTCTGCCTGTTTAAGCTGCATGATCGGGTCTTTTTGTTGCTGTTGTGCTTGCTGTGCAGCGGCTTTTTGTTTGTTGGTCTGTGTAAGTTGTGCCCCTGCTTGAGCTACCAAGCGGGATAGCTGTACTTCTATCTCTGGTGGTAACGCTTCGTTGGGTGGTGGTAACGGCACGCCCAATTTGTCTTCTATCTGCTTGCGGTACGCAAACCCAAGATGCTCTGCTATATGTGCCTGTAGTGACGCCATGATCTGTTTGGCTTGTGGGTTCTGCCCTATCATCTGCATCATCATAGGGTCTTGCATAAACGACGTATGGGTAGCTATGTGCGCTTCGTGGTCTTGGTATATAAACGCGTTCATGGGCTTACCTGTTAAAGCAGCCATGTTCTCGCTTATAGGGTCTGTGGGTGCAGCATCGTCTTTGGTAGGCACAAGTTTGTCTGCGTTCTTGACCCCCAACACATCTATCATCTGCCTGTGTAGCTGTGGTAGGTCATATATTTGGGGAGCTTGTTGTGACATCTGCAAGACAGCTTGGTACTGTACAACCCGTTGTGCCATTGTAGAGCTATTAGGGTCGCTCACTGGTATCACATCGACCATCATATAGTCTGTCTGCTTCGCTCCCACTTCGCCTCTGTGCGGCTGGTACGCGTATTCTGCGGGTGCATATTCAGCCATGATAGATTTTAAGAGCTTAAACTCTTGCTTCATCGCGTAGTGTACACGTGCCTGAACTGCAGCCATGGGCTTCAGGGTGCGCTCTAACAGGGCTAGAGTAGTCCCTACGGGGGCGTTAGCTGACATGTCCGAGATGTTCATATCGCTAATAGCGCCCAGCCTACGGCCCTCTGTGGTGATCTGGTTTAGCAAGGCAAGTAAAGTCTGGCTAGGCTCCTTGTACGGAAGTGGCATAATATTGTCACGGATACTGCCTGACGGCACATCTACGTCTTTAAACTCTCCGGGTTCGATAGGAGTATCATCTCCCTTGATACGCAGCCCACGCGACTTCAGCCCTCCCGGGAGGTTGGAGAGCGTGCCAGCGTCTACAAGCTGACGTATCAAGGAAGTCCCAGCCTTAGCATATCCACCAATAATATGTATAAGGCCGAGTCCGTAGAACCCGAATCCGGGCACATAGACGTAGTGGACGAAGTGTTGACGTTTGAGGGTCAGGGGGTCTCCCTCCTCGTAATTTCTACGGATCGCCAACACTTCGTCGCTACCACGCTCTATGGTGACAACATAAGGTCGAGCAATACCGTCGTCGTCATCAACGCCCTCAATTACGAGGTCAGCGTGGATTTCATACAAAGTGTACCTGTCGTCATCGGTAAGAGAATAACCGCCTTCTTCCGCTTTACGTTCTTCTATATCGCTGTGGTATGGTTCTGGGTCACCAAGCTCTACATCGCGGTAGAATCCTGACGCTTGTAGCTTTTTTAGCTCATTCTTAGTTTTGCGCATTACATGAGTTACACGTTCTGCAGCTTCTATATTAGACGCGCCGTAGGGCACAATCACATCTTCAGCGGAGATATACAACGCCATCTGACGCCCTATGTTGGGGTCAAAATACACCTTTTTAAACGCAGAGCCTGCCAAGCCAAGGCTGTACAGCATACGCTCATGTTCTGGACGATACTCTACCATGTTCTCGGTAAGCTCATAGTTCATATCTGCCTTCACACGGGCAGCGGCTTCTTCTTTTTCTTTGGTTTCTTCACCAAGAACTTTAGTTTTTACTGGACCTGCGGCTGGGAACGTCTCAGACATGGTTTCTGCTTGAAACCGTATAGCTGCCTCTGCCAACACTGTAGAGAACACACCACACGCTCCATCCCACGGCTCTGTACGCTCCTCATACTTAAACCCTAACACGTCCATACCTTTTACGAACGTGTCTGCCCAATCTTTGCGGCTGTCCATATCAGCGGTAACAGACTCCATCAAGTCGTTAGCCAGCTTACTTAAATCAGTGTCGTCTAAAATTTCTGCTATATTAGCCCCAAAGTCAGCTAAATCCAATTCATTTCCGGGTATTAATGTTATCTCCATACTACCATCGGATAAGGTAACCTCTTCAGGATCAACGATTTCAATCTCCATATCAGGGATTTCCATCTCTTCTACGCCGTCTAAATCGTTTTCTAGCCCGAGAGGGGCAGCGTATAAGCCTTTTTCAATCGCCATATGTCACCTTTAATAATACCCGCCGCGTTTTTGTTTGAAGAACCGTTGTTCTTCTGGCTCATCTGTGGGTAGCCGTATAAACCCACCCTGCCTAAACCGCATCAGAGCCATGACCGTCGAATCTACAAGGTCATCATTACTCATAAACGGGAATCCTGCAATCTCTTCAACAACTTCTTCTGCCCACCGTGTCTGTGGCACCCAGCAAAGACCTGATGCAACAATATCCGCAACGGAGTTAAGCCTAGCTAGTTTGTCACCCGACCCTCTGTGTGGTGTATACTCAGACACTGGTAAGCCCATACGTCGCATCTCTTGATACAAGGCCACACCAGAACTTTTCTTCTCCACAATGAACGAATCAGGTTCCCAGTCTTGATACTCTTCCATCGCAAGCTGTTTAAGCTCTGGAAACTCTATACGTTGTTTTATGCTGTTTAACAATATAATATTGTAAGCGTTCGTTTCTTCGTGGAGAAACACCCCCCATGTAGTAAGGGCTGTAAAGTCTGCGCGGTTGTGTCTTTCTGCGGCTGCGTCAAGCGACATAATAACATATTCACAAGATGGCGGAGATTCTTTAGTCCACTCGTTCCACCACTCTCGCTTGACCAACGCGGCTTCTTCTGCCGTAGGCTGTTGTTGATACTGAGAGTTCCATTGAAACGTAGGCATAGACGCCTTGGTACGCAGTAACGCCTCTAGGTCAAAAAACTCAGGCCACAGGGGTTTTTGTGTAATTTTACCTGTCTTTTTGCCTGTTACATCCAAAATAGCTGGAAATTCTACTACTTCGTATTGGTCAGCTTGTTCGTTTTGCCCCATGTCTCGTACAACACGGCCTGTCAGGTCATCTAAATGCCAACGTGTCTGGATTATTGCCACACTACCTCCCGGCATAAGACGAGTTCGCGCACCAAAGGTGAACCATTCGTATGCTTTTTCGAACACGCTAAAATTTCCGTTAATAACGTCTTGTTCTGAATGTGGGTCGTCAACGAGCAAGAGGTCAGCGCCTCGACCAGCAAGAGCAGAACCAATACCGCACGCATAATATTCACCTCCTACGTTTGTGTTCCAACGTCCTGCTGATTTACTATCTTGTGCCAACTTAACTGTAGGAAATATAGAACTATACTCTGCTGTGGCTATAAGGTTACGCACTTTACGGCCAAAATCTACCGCCAAGTCCGTTGTGTGTGACACCATCATAACTTTTTTATTTGGATTTCTTCCCAAAAACCACGCTGGAAAAAAGATAGACACAAGTTGAGACTTACCGTGACGTGGAGGTATATTAACACATATACGGTCTTTATCACCTCGTTCTATATCCATGAGCATGTCTGCGAGTATACGGTGGTGCTTACCTACAATGTAGTCAGGCTGCATAAGTTTGCAAAAAGCTATAAGATCGTCATACGCGGCTTTGTTTGTAGTGCGCGTGGTCAACTCATCGACCATACGATTGATTTCAGCTACTTCTTCAGGGTCAAACGCGTCTAAATTGTCTAGCATGGCCGCAATATCAACTTCGTCAAAACCCAAAACGTCATTCATCGTCGTCAAATCCGAACTCTTCGTCTATATCCAGAACTTGTGGGTTCAAAATAGTGGCATCCTCTACTTCTGGCTCTGGATTTACCAGTTTTGCCAGCTTCACGCGCAATTTTTCTTTAATGTCGTCCGTGGTTTGGTGCGTAATAGTAACTTCAGACTTCTCTGTAAACAACCCTACGTCTGAGAACTTACCTAATAGCTCTAACGCACGCATCCGCACACGGGCGTCGGGGTTTTCGGCCTCAATAATCAGTTTGTTCGTGACTAAGTTGCGTAGTTGTTTGGAAGACTCAACCACAGAGTGATTAAACTCGTCTATAATTGCACCTGCCATCTTGATAGACGGGGGTGTTAACTTAGCTGCACGCACATGCGTGACTTTTTGAGATGTTTTGTCAGGGTTTTGAGCAAACGCGGTGGCTAATGTGGCTGCAACTTCTTTATCTAACTCATCAGGAGTAGTGTCCAACCCATGTTTCTCTAATTCTTTGACAGTGTTAGACAGCGCTTCCGTGCGGTCAGGCAACGGCACCTGTTTTACTTCGTCTTCTAGGGGCACACCTAGTTCGGGGGTAACATTGATTGTCATACTACATCGCAGGTTGTGAACCGATAACATAATAATAGGGTACAAAAAATTTTTTGACAAGGGATTTGAAAAAAGGGTGGGGGGTTTTGAAAAATACAACATTGTTCACGCAGATTAGTAATATAGAAGACACACGGAGTCCCACATGACACAGCGGCCCATGGGGGGCGGGTATGGTCCCCAGATACCA
>Ga0209634_1001577_pt1 | contig 16523 bp, 20 predicted proteins | sample LinPmetageLP40_FD_184043 | JGI IMG/M metagenome (GOLD analysis project Ga0209634, IMG submission 184043) | Marine viral communities from the Pacific Ocean - LP-40 (SPAdes) (version 2) | ecosystem: Environmental > Aquatic > Marine > Oceanic | place: Pacific Ocean | collected 2010-08-26
TCAAAAAGACGGTCATTTCGTAGAACTCAAAGAGGCAGAGATATTGAGAGAAAGAATCAATACTCTTGAACAGATGGATCAATTCGTTGGTAAATACTATTCTGAACAATGGATAAGAAAAAATGTTCTTAGACAATCAGAAGCTGAGATAGCTGATATTAATAAAGAAATAGAAGCAGACGGTGGTGGTGATGATGACGAAGATGATGAAGAATTTTAGATAGGAGATTATGATGGTAGATAAAGCTAAAGAACTTGTAAATCAAATAACTAGTGGAGATAATGTCGAAGCTGGTGAGACTTTTAAAAGTGCTATGCAAGATAAACAGTTAGATGCTATTGATTTGAAAAGAGTTGAATTACAACTCGATTGGATGAATAACAAAGTAGAAACAGAAGAGGAATAGAAATGAAAAGCTGGACTACACCGGGAGATAATTATTTCAAAGAAGCAGTATCTCCTAATCAACAGGCAATGTTAAAAAGAGTTGAAAAGAGATTTCCTAGATTAGGTAAAGCAGAGCAAGAAAAAATTGCTATGATTGTTAAACCTAAAGGACAAATTAATACTAAACTTTTTGTTGATTTAGGAACGGCTTATGACGAAAGAGATTTAAAATCATTAAAAACACTTATAACTAATTTTAGTAAAAAATATGGAATAAAATGAAAACATTTGTAGAACTTAAAAAACAATTAGACGAAGTTAACTTCAAACAAGATATGAAGAAGAATCATATCTCTGCTACGAAGATTAAGAACACAGAAGTACATTATCATGCTGAAAAGACTGGTTCAAAAAAAGTTCGTGTGTTTGTTAAACCTAAGTCATCTAAAGAATTCGAAGAACTAGGTATATTCAAAGATATGAATACAGCTAAGAAGTCGGCTGAACAGTTTGTTAAACTCATGGGTGAAGACATTGACGAAGGTGTCAGTTTTTGGAAAGAGTTTAGAGAAAAGGCTGAAGAGGATCTCATTAAAGAAGATGATTCACTTCATGAGGCTGAAATTGTCTATAAAGTTAAAGGTATACAGAAACCTGAGATGGATAGATTCAATTCAGGTGGTAGAATGATGAAATTAAAAGTATCATTTCAGAAAAAAGGTAGTGATACTCATGTAACAATGATAGGTACTAGAAAGAATCTAAGAGATTTTGATAGAATAGCGAGAGGTAAATCTTCATATGGTGATCCTTCGACAATCAAAAACTTTGACGAGAAATAAGAGGTAAATATGAAACTAATATCAGAACAATGGTCAGATGATGTAAATTATCTAGTCGAAGAGGATCCGAAAACGGGTAAAAAGAATATGTTTATCGAAGGGATAATGCTTCAAACAGAAGTAAAGAACAAGAATGGTCGTATTTATCCTTTAGAAGTGATGCAAAAAGAAGTAACAAGATACAATAAAGAATATGTTGCACAAAAAAGAGCATATGGGGAACTTGGTCACCCTGAAGGACCAACAATTAATTTAGAAAGAACTTCTCATTTAATTGAGAGTTTAATACAAGACGGCAAGAATTTTGTCGGTAAAGCAAAGATTTTATCTACCCCAATGGGAGAAATAGTCAAAAACCTTCTTCAAGACGGTGCGAGACTAGGAGTTTCTAGTAGGGGTATGGGATCATTGAAAGCTTCAACCGCTAAGGGTGGAGTTCAAATGGTTCAATCAGATTTTCAGTTAGCGACAGCAGCTGATATCGTAGCAGATCCATCTGCTCCTGATGCGTTCGTAAATGGCGTTATGGAAGGAGTTGAGTGGATTTGGGATAATGGAGTGATTAAAGCAAGACAAATTGAAGAATATAAGTCTGAAATTAGAAAAGCTAAATCACATAAACTTCAGAAAGTTAAATTAAATGTATTTAATGACTTTCTGAAAAATTTATAATACATAAATACTAATTAATAATCAATTTATTAATAAATTTATTTGAAAAATAGGGAGTTATCTAATGTCAAATTTAGAAAACACAATAGAAGAAGTAATGTTAGAAGCAGCAGCGCCTGCAGCTAAGGCTTCCTCTACAAAACCTGATCCTGACGCGGAAAAGAAAGCTTCTGCTGCAGCTGATAAGGCTGGAGACGCAACTAACAAAGCTAAAGCACCTGGTGGTGACAAAGCTTCTGAAAAAGGCGGAGAAGTGAAAGATGGTCAAACAAAAGTAGAAAAGGGCAAAGCCGTTAACCAAGAAGAAGTAGAGTCTGATGAAGATGCGATTTCTGAAATGGGTAAAATGGAAGGCACTAAATCTGAAATGTTAAAAGCCATGGTTTCCAAAATGAAGGAAATGGGAATGAAAGAACTAAAAGCAGCGTATGCATCAATGTATGCAATGGCTGACAAAGACGAAGATGGCGATGAAGCGAAAAGCGAGTCACTAAGTCGTAATGCACTTATTAGAGGTGTAGTAGAATCTCTTAAAGATCAACCTATCGAAGATGTTGCATCTTTCTTAGAAGGTTTCGGTGAAGAAGTTGAGTCTGATGAAGACGCAATTGAAGAAGGCGAATTACCTGACGGGTTAAAGAAAGCAATAGCTAAGAAAAAGGCTGAGGAAGATTCAGACGAAGAAGAAGAAGAAGAAGATGAAGAAGTCAAAAAAGAATCTTACGAGATTGACATGACTGATGACATTGAAGCTCTTGTTTCAGATGAAGATTTATCAGAAGATTTTAAAGAAAAAGCTAAAACAATATTTGAAGCATCCGTTTCTGCTAAAGTTAAAGAACAATTAGTAGAAAAAGAAGCACAATTAGAAGAAGAAATGAACGCTAAAGTTGAAGAAGTCAAAGACGATTTAACTGAAAAGGTTGATTCTTATCTAAACTATGTTTCTGAAAGTTGGGTTGTTGATAATGAATTAGCAATTGAGAGAGGACTTAAGTCTGAACTCACAGAAGATTTCATCAACGGTTTGAAAAAACTGTTTGAAGAACATTATGTTGAAGTACCAGAAGACAAGTTTGATGTAGTTGAAGAACTAGCAAACAGACTTGACGAAATGGAAGATAAGTTGAACGAAGAAGTTGCTAACAACATCTCAGCTCAACAAGATATCGAAGAACTTCAACGTGAAAAAATTATTAGCGAAGCCAGCAATGACTTAGCTGATACTCAGGTAGAGAAGTTAAAAACTCTAAGTGAAGATGTAGATTTCGAAAGTGTAGAAAAATTCGTAGAGAAAGTTTCAACATTGAAAGAATCATACTTCGGAACTGAAAAGTTAGAAGCTGTCTCTGACGATAGTACTGTTGCAAGTAGTGATGCAGATTTTTCTGGAGCGGGCGATGTCGCTCAACCAGTTAATGAAGGCATGGCACAATATACTGCAGCATTAAGTAAATTTGCTTCCTTAGAGAAGTAAATAAAAAAGGGGAATAAACAAAATGTTTATGTCAGAAAACTTACAAGAAAAATGGGCACCTGTTCTAGAACATAGTGATCTTCCAAAAATCGAAGATTCTTATAAAAGAGCAGTAACTTCCGTTATTCTTGAGAACCAAGAAAGAGCAATTCAAGAAGAAAGAGGTGCGATGAACGAAGCACTTGGAGCTGGTACTGGTACAGTTGTAGGTAGTGGTGTTACTGCTACAGCAGCTAATTGGGATCCAATTCTTATATCTTTAGTTAGAAGAGCAATGCCAAACTTGGTAGCCTATGATATCTGTGGCGTTCAACCAATGACAGGACCAACTGGTCTTATCTTTGCGATGAAAGCAAGATATGTCGATAGTACAACAACTATTGATAGAACAGAAGCAATGTTTAACGAAGCCGATACAGACTTCGCTGGTGGAGGAACTCATGCGGGTTCTGATCCATTTGCTTCAGGATCAGCTAACACAGCTATCCAAACAGGTTACACAACTGGTGCAGGAGTTGCAACAGCAACTGCAGAAATCGATTCTACGATTCCTGAAATGTCTTTCACAATCGAGAAAGCTACAGTTACAGCTACAAGCAGAGCGCTAAAAGCTGAGTACACAATCGAACTCGCACAAGACCTTAAAGCAATTCATGGTCTAGATGCAGAAACAGAATTAGCAAACATATTGTCTGGTGAGATCCTAGCGGAAATCAACAGAGAAGTTGTTAGAACTGTTAACAGTCAAGCCAAAATTGAAGGCGTGGCGTCAGAAGCAAACCTAACAGGTACTTCTGTAAACGGACAATTTAACCTAGATGTTGATTCATCAGGTAGATGGTCAGTTGAAAAATTCAAAGGTCTAATGTACCACATTGAAAGAAATGCTAATGTTATAGCAAGACAAACAAGAAGAGGTAAAGGTAACTTTATCCTATGTTCGTCTGATGTAGCGTCTGCTCTTGCAATGGCCGGTGTATTAGATTACGCTCCAGCATTAAACACAAACTTAACTGTGGATGATACTGGAAACACATTTGCTGGTGTCTTAAATGGCAACATCAAAGTGTATATCGATCCATATTATGCTTCAGTCGCTCAGCGACCTACAGGTGTAACTGGTGGTGAAGGATATTGTACAGTAGGGTATAGAGGAACTAATCCTTTTGACGCTGGTGTATTCTATTGTCCTTATGTACCATTACAAATGGTTCGTGCAGTTGGCGAAGATACTTTCCAACCAAAAATCGGATTTAAAACTCGTTACGGTATGGTTTCAAACCCATTCGTAGGAGCTACTCCGTCTAGTGGTTTGGCAACAGCTTCAACTAACTCATACTACAGATCATTCGAAGTATTAAACCTTCTATAAGTCGTAGTAATAGCTAAATCATTATTGATTTCAAAGAGCTCCTTAGGGAGCTCTTTTTTTGTTATAAATATATGTATGAAAGAAAAAACTATTTCCGACATCATTAAGAACAGTAACGAAGATGTTTCTTTAGATGGTCGTTGGAACTGGTATGGTCTTACTAATGAAGAAGAAATAAGGAATGAAATGATACAATTTGATGAGATGATACACACATATATGAATGATAATTTGAAAGCCGAAGTTGGTGTAATAAACAAATCATTTGGGATTAGAATGTGGAGAGATAATGTTTGGGTTAAAGATGAACTTTATGAAGGACATAGTGAAACATATGCAGAAGATGCAGCAGACAATTATGTATTAGGAGTTAAAAAACTATAATGGCGACAGCTAATTGGCAATCAGATCAACCTACTAACTTAAATTATTTAAGTCCTGTAAATTTTGATCTTCAAATAAATAAATTACCAAAAACAAAATACTTTTGTACAGGTGTAACTTTACCGGGTGTAAACTTTAGTGAAGCATTACATTCAACTACATTAGCTATCAACTCATATTTACCTGGTGATAAGATAGAGTTCGATCCGTTAACAATCAAATTTGTTGTAGACGAAGATATGAAAAACTATCAAGAAATCTTTAACTGGATAATGGCATTGGGACCGGGTAATGATACAGAAGATTTTAGAGACTTAGTTGGTTCTACTAAAAATGCTACGAATGTTTTCAGTAACGCTTCGTTTGAGAATATGTACTCAGATGCTACTATTATTGTCAACACATCATCAAACAATGCAAATATCGAATTTGCGTTTCAAGATTGTTTCCCAACAAGTTTAGGAGCGATTGAATTTGCTTCTGATTCAGCAGGTCTAGAATATGCGACCTGTGATCTTACAATGAGATACACTTTATTTAAAGTAAAAAGTAGCACTTAACAGCTACACTATATACTACATACATTATGAATTTAAATCAAATACAAACTATGTGGAAGTCCGATTGTTCTATTGACGATATCGAACTAGACGCATCATCACTAGAAGTACCAAAACTACACGCAAAATACTCAGAACTTTTATCAGATAAAAAGTTAGAAGTTATTCGTTATGAAAGACAAATGAAAGAACTGAATAAAGACAAATGGTTGTGGTACACAGGTAAAATGACTAAAGAGGATATAGAATATCACAAATGGGATTACGATCCCTTTGATGGATTGACAGTTTTAAAATCTGATTACGATAAATTTACAGGTGCTGATAAACATATTCAAGATTTGAATGACAAACTTGAATATCTAAGAGTCACAGTAGATGTGTTAACAGATATTGTCTCACAAATAACTTGGAGACATCAAACAATAAAGAATATTATAGAATGGCGAAAATTCATGGCAGGCTCGTAGTAGCTAAAGCAGACGAATGTGATCTGTTTATTTCAACAGAAGACTCAATTAGAAAAGAAATCTCAGAATTTTTTAAATTCAAAGTTCCTGGTGCAAGTTTTATACCAGCAGTTCGTAAAAGATTTTGGGACGGATATATTCGTCTATTCAATTTAACTACAAACAAATTACCATTAGGTCTGTTTACATACTTACAAGAATTTTGTGAAGAACGAAATTACAGTATTGAAGGATATGAACCGAGTAAAGATATTTTTACAATAGAACGATATGAAGAAATTGTTCAAGACATACCATTAGAACTAAGAGATTATCAAAAAGAAGCTGTAGCATATGCTGCTCATAATCAAAAATGTATATTAGTCTCACCGACCGCTTCAGGTAAATCATTAATGATCTATAGTCTTATAAGATATAATTTTCTAAAGAAGAACAAGAAAGCACTTGTGATAGTACCGACCACATCATTAGTAGAACAAATGACAAAAGACTTTCAGGATTACGGATTCAAAGGAGATATCGCAAAGATATATGGAGGTGATAAAGGAGCTGATGCACCTATAGTTGTTACTACTTGGCAATCAATGATGAGAATGCCTAAAGGTTTCGGTAATGAGTTTGGTATGGTTGTCGGTGATGAAGCACATCTATTCGCTGCTAAATCATTAACAAAGATTATGAATTCATTAACAGAAGTTAAATATAAAATAGGTACGACAGGTACACTTCAAGAGTCTAAGACACATAAACTACAACTTGAAGGTATGTTTGGACCTGCTTATTTTGTAACTACATCAGCTGATCTGATGGCAGAAGGTACTCTTGCTCAACTTGATATTCAAGCTTTGGTACTAGCATATTGTGATGAAGAAAGAAAACTTGTCAGTAAAATGACATATCAAGAAGAAATGGATTGGATTGTTAGAAATGAGAGAAGAAATACTTTCATAAATAACTTAGTAAAGGATTTAAATGGGAACACCTTAGTGTTGTTTCAATTTGTCGAGAAACATGGTAGACCATTGTTTAGTATGTTAGATAAACTCGATAGAAAAGTATTCTTTGTCTTTGGTGGTACAGACGCTTTAGATAGAGAAAAAGTAAGAGAAATTGTAGAGAAAGAAAAAGATGCTATCATTGTAGCGTCATTCGGTACATTTTCAACTGGTATTAATATAAAAAGACTACATAATGTAGTGTTTGCGTCTCCTAGTAAGAGTAGGATTCGTAATTTACAGTCTATAGGTAGAGGATTGAGAAAAACAGAAGATAAAGATAGTGTCACACTATATGATATTGCTGATGATCTTTCATGGAAGAAAAATATGAATTATACACTCAATCACTTTTCAGAAAGAATAAATATCTATAGTACAGAAAATTTTAACTATGAGATACATTCAGTAAGGATACCAGCAAATGACAATAACGAAGGATAACACTTCATATCAATATCTTAGATTTAGTGACGGTAAAGAAATATTCGCAATGGTGAAAGAACAAGATAATCAATTGGAACTAATTTTTCCGATGAACGTAGCTTGCAAACCAGCTTTGTCTGGTGGTGTGACGATTCATCTCGGTCCTTTCATACCGTTTACAACCGACGATTCTATAGTTATTAACTCAGCTGATATTGTTGTTAGAAGTAGTATCTCAGATCAGTTCATAGATTTATATGATGAGTCTATTACAGCATGGTTAGATGTACGAGATAACGAAATTATAGAAATTAAATCTCCTAGTGAAGATATCGATAAACAAAAACAACAAATGGCAGAGTTAGTTAGAAACAGATTGTCAATTATAGAAAGAGAGGGTATGTGGGAAGACGAATTAGAAGATGAAGAACTGTTCGAGTTTAAGAATCTACCAAGTAGTAAAGACATTATTCATTGATCTCTTTATATAGTATATTCTCTTTTCCGCGATAACATATTCATTTTACACTATGGATTCGGTTCTGTCAAGCGATTTTATGAAAAAAAGTAAAAAAAAATATATACATGTAAATCAACATAAGATCCGTGCTAATTTAAAGCATGGTACTAACGAGCCTGTTATAACAATCAAAGAAGGTAGTAAAAATACTTATTGTCATGAAGTTAAAATACTAGGAGAGAGTATAGTAAGATATAGTGGTCAAGAAAAACCGATATTATCATGTGGTGCTAGAGTAGTAATTGAAACTGAAGGTGAGATAGAAATAACTTGACCTGACAGCAATCTGCAGTATAATAGATATATGACTAGAGAAAAAAGACAAACTAAAGCATCAGTTCACTATGTAAACAACAAAGAGTTCACTGCAGCTATTATTAAACACAATATGGCATGTCGTGATGCTATAGCTAAGGAAGAAGAAAAACCTAGAGTTACAGAATATATTGGTGAATGTATATACAAGATCGCAACAAGACTCTCAACAAAACCTAATTTTATAAACTATTCATATCGTGATGAAATGATATGTGATGGTATTGAGAACTGTTTACAATACATTGAAAACTTTAAAGAAGAAAAATCTACTAACGCTTTTGCTTATGTTACACAAATTATTTACTTTGCGTTTTTGAGAAGAATTCATAAAGAAAAGAAACAAGCAGCGATCAAACAGAGAAGTATTGAACAAGCTGGTGTGTTGTTTGATACTTTTGATACAATAGACGGTAATACTCAAGGTATGAACAACTCTTATGTTGATTACTTACAAGAAAATATGAGTCCAATAAATTATAAACCACGTGGGTCTAAGAAAAAAGAAGACAAATAATACATTATGAAAATAGCTTTGCTCAATGACACACATGCAGGTGTCAGAAATAACAATCAAATGTTTGCAGAGTACCAAGGAAGATTCTATACAGATGTCTTCTTTCCGTACTTAGATAAACATGATATCAAAAACATTATACATCTAGGAGACTATTTCGATAGAAGACGAGATGTTAATTTTTATTCTTTACATAAGAATCATGAACACTTCATTAAACCTATGATTGATAGAGATATCACAATGGATTTAATTGTTGGTAATCACGATATCTATTTCAAATCAACTAATGAATTGAATAGTCCTGAGTTCTTACTTAAACACGAAAACTTTAATGTATACACAGACCCAATCACAAAGAATTATGATGGTTTAGATATTGCTTTGTTGCCTTGGATTAATACAGAGAATGAAGAAGAGGTAGAAGAATTTTTACAATTAACAACAGCACCTTTTGTTATGTCACATTTAGAAGTAAACGGTGGTATGGTAGGACCGGGACACTTTCATGGTGGTGGTACTCCTGTTTCATGGTTTGAAAGATTTGAACAAGTTTACTCAGGTCACTTTCATCATAAATCACAATTAGGTAATATCAGATATCTAGGATCACAAATGGAATTCACTTGGAATGACTTTGGTGATGATAAATATTTTCATGTCTTTGATACAGAGACAAGAGAGATAGAGATGATTAAAAATCCTCTCAAAATGTTTCATAAAGTATTTTATGATGATACAAATGAAACACTAATGACTATTAAAAAGAAAGATTTTAGTCATTTAAAAAATACATTCGTAAAACTTATTGTTACGAATAAAAGTGAACCTTATTGGTTTGATGTGTTTGTAGAAGAACTTATCAAAGCAGAACCAGCTGATCTAAAAGTAGTAGAAGATCATAGTAATCTAGATGTTCTAAACGAAGAAGAACTAGTTGGTGAAGCCGAAGATACGTTAACTATTCTAACAAAACATATCGAATCTTTAAACATAGACGGAGACAAAACTAAACTTGATACATTAATGAGATCATTATATACAGAAAGTTTAGATATTTTAGTATGATAAAAATAATACAATTAAACAGTGGTGAAATGTTAATCGCTGATATGAAAGAAAACAACGAAATAGAGAATCCTCTATTCGTTCATCAACAAGCAGTTGAAGGACAAGGACCGAAAGTGAATTTATATCCTTATAACATTCTTGGTACAGGAAACATTACACTTAACCCGGATAATGTTGTCTGGACAGTAGATCCAGAACAACAACTATTGAATCAATATCAAAATGCATTCAGTTCTATAATAACTCCTCCAGGACCTAAGTTAGTATAACAGAATCACTATATGATAAAATTTGATAAAGTTAGATATAAAAACTTTTTATCTACAGGTAATGAATTTACCGAGATAGACTTATCTAGAAAAAAAACATCACTTATAATCGGATCGAATGGTTCGGGTAAATCAACACTTCTTGATGCTTTAACCTTTGGTTTGTTTGGTCGTGCGTTCAGAAAAATACCCAAGACAGCATTAGTCAATTCTATAAATCAGAAACATACAGTAGTTGAAGTAGATTTTCAAATAGGTAGAACAAAATATCGAGTTATAAGAAGTATCAAACCAAATAAATTTGAAATATATCGTGACGGTAAGATATTACATCAGGATGCGTCTGTAAGAGATTATCAGGCGATCTTAGAACAACAAATACTTAAGTTGAACTACAAGTCGTTTACTCAAGTTGTAGTCTTAGGAAGCTCTACATTCACACCGTTCATGCAATTAAATATACCAGAAAGAAGAGCAATAATCGAAGACATACTTGATATACAAATTTTTTCTGTTATGAAAGATTGTCTAAAAACTCGAGCATCATCATTACGAGGTGAATACAACGAAATAAAAACTAATATAACAATCGGTCAATCTAAAATTCAAAGTCAAGAAGATGCGATGAAACGATTAGAAGAAAATCGTGATGAAATGATTGATAAACTTAGTAAAGATATAATTGAACATGATAGACAAATTCATGACTATAGAACATCTGTTAGTTTTGAAATGACAGCTGTAGAAAAACTTCAAGACACTATTAATGATGAAAAAGAAATAAGAGAAAAACTTCAAAAAACATTAAGTGATGAAAGACAGTTTGAATCAGAAAGAAAGAAATTTATCAAAGAATTAAAGTTTTATGAAGATAATGATGAATGTCCTACTTGTAAACAAGACATAGAATCAGATCATAAAGAACATATATGTACAGATACTACAGAAAGTCTAAAAGAACTTGATGTAAAACTTAATGAAAGAAGTAGTACAATCGAAGAAATTAATAGTAGACTTGAAGAAATTTCTAAAGTACAATCAGAAATATTTGATAAACAGACTGAAATACAGAAAGAACAGAATCTAATTTCTACAAATGAACAGTATAACATTAAGATTCAGAATCAAATTGACGAGTTAGCACAACAAGAACATGCAGATGATGATAAAGATAAACTAGATAAGTATCTTAAAGCATTAGAAGTATTACAAACTATGGATGCTGATATATCAGAACAAAAACATTATCATGATCTTGCTGAACTACTACTTAGAGATAGTGGTATTAAAACTAAGATTATCAGACAGTATTTACCTATCATGAATAAACTGATCAACAAGTACTTAGCGAGTATGGAGTTCTTTGTACAATTCGAATTAGATGAAGAGTTCAATGAAGAAATAAAATCTAGATATAGAGATAACTTTTCATACTCATCATTTAGTGAAGGTGAGAAAATGAGAATTGATCTATCTTTATTGTTTACATGGAGAGCTATTGCTAAACTAAAAAATTCAGTAAATACAAATCTATTAATTCTTGATGAGGTGTTTGACAGTTCACTTGATGAAGGTGGTACCGATGAATTCTTAAAGATACTTCATACACTAGATGATAATACGAATACATTTATTATCTCACATAAAGGTGAATCAATGAATGAGAAGTTTAATAATATTATTGAATTTGAAAAGGTAAATAACTTTAGTAAAATAAAATGATAATCAAGTTTTTAAAAAAATTAAAGAATTGGACAGACCCTAATTATTGGGGAGAACAATTAGGTGAGAAGACTGGTGCTTTTGAAAAAGCCGAGAACAGTAAACTCAGAAAATGGGTAGACAGTTTAGAAGGTTGGAAATGGTGGGCTTGGCAACTAGGTCCAGGACTTATAATAATAGTATTAATAGAGTTAGCTATCAATCAAATAGGATTGACTATGCTACCATGGTAAGAAAATGATAATAAAAAATGAAAAAGAGTTAAGAGAAAAATGTCCAGAGTTCGATTTTAGTAATCCTATAATCGATCCTATTGAATTGAAAAAAGAACTTATTGATGCTATGTTTAATCATAGTGGTTTAGGTGTCTCAGCGAATCAACTTGGTTATAATACAAGAGCTTTTGCAATGAGAGGTGAAACAAAATCAGAATCAGTTGTATGTTTCAATCCTGTAATAGTAGATTTTTCACCTGAAATGAATACAATGGAAGAAGGGTGTTTATCATTACCTGATGTTTTTGTTCGAGTAGTTAGACCTTCACATGTTGCTATTAAGTTTCTTAATGAACTACAAGAAGAAGAAGGACAACTAGCAGAAGGACTAACAGCAAGAGTATTTCAACATGAACTAGATCATCTAGATGGTATTTTTATGACTGATAGAGTTGGTGAGTTTTCAAGAAAAAGAGCATTCGAGAAAGCGAAAAAAATTAAAAAAATGAGATCGAGAGGTAAAGAAAAGTTTAAAGCTCGATTTACTTTATGAAATTACATTATGAACTTCAAAGTAGTAATAATTCACCTTTGTCTGAATGTATAAAAGAATACCATGATATATTCACAGAAGATTGGTGTGAAAATTTAATATCATATTTTGAATCAAGTCTTCATTACAGAACAGATGATCATAGAAAACAAACTGATCAGATGCAACTGATCGGTGATCCTAGACCAGATGCAATAGAGTATAAGAATCACTTGTTTGAAACACTTCACCCATTGGGTGTCAAGTATGAAGAATATCTACATTCTTTATGTCATGATGATTACACACCATACGATAGACCTCTAACAGAAATTCATAGTACAGGATTTCGTTCTTTACAAATACAGAAATACACACCAGAAGATAAAGGATATTCGGCAGTTCATATTGAATCTGGTACAGAACATTACAAAAAATATCTAGCTGTTATCGTATATCTAAATGATGTAGAAGGTGGTGAAACAGTATTTCCTATGGGCGGCACAGCAATTGACCCCGAAGTAGGAAAAGTAGCTGTATGGCCAGCAGGATTACCCTTCTTTCATTGTGGACTACAATCTAAGTCTACAAAATATATAATAACAAGTTGGTTCGAATTTATTTAGCTTGAAACCGCCGGTACCCTTTTGTTATAATATATAAATAATGACAAAAGAGGTAAAAATTTCGTCAAAAGGTTCTAGTACTTGTAACCGCGGGTACACTTTTGATATAATATATACATGATCGAGATTCAAAACACAAATAAAGACATTCTAGCTAAGTTAATGGCTACAGAGAATATTACAGTTATTCACAAAAAGGTACCGACAGCGTACTTTGATGTAAAATCAAGGACATTATGTTGTCCGATACTTAAAGATGATATGAGTCCTGAACTTACTGATCTGTTTATGGGTCATGAAGTAGGACATGCATTGAATACTCCTTTAGAAGGTTGGCACAGTGCTGTATCTGAAAAAGGTATGATGTTCAAAGGTTACTTAAATGTTATCGAAGATGTTAGAATCGAGAAAAAAATCAAATCAAAATATCCTGGTCTTAGAAAATCATTCTATGCTGGTTACAAAGAACTTGCTAATAACGACTTCTTTGGTATCAGAGGAAAAACTTTATCAGAACTTAATCTAATTGATAGAATCAATCTTTTTTACAAGATCGGATCAGTAACTAAAATTGAATTCAATGATGAAGAACAGACTTATATCAACAGATGTGAAAAACTAGAAACCTTCGAAGAAGTAATGGAGTTGGCTACTGAATTATTTGACAGACAAAAAGAAATAACTCAAGATAAATTAGAGTCTATGACAGATCAACAAATTGAAGAAATGATTGATGAGTTGGGTCTTGATCAAGAAGATGATGAAAGTTCAGACTCAATGTCAGTTGAGACAGACGATTCAAATGAAGATGATTCAGATCAAGATGGTTCTGATGCTAAATCAGATGATAATTCTGAGGACTCGGATGAAGAATCAAACAGTACTGATGGTACAGATGATGAGGCAGAAGACGAAAAAAAATCTGAAGGTGACAGTCAAACAGGTGGGAAAACAACAGAAGAAAAATTAGAAGATGAACTAAATAAATCTATTTCAGATGAAGCGTTTAGAGAAAAAGAAGAAGAGTTATATAAAGAAGATGAATATTCAGCTGAACCTTCTTACTTTGAGATACCAGGTAAAATTAAATACGAACAATACATAGTTGGTTGGAAAAAAATTAATGAGATCATGTCAGGTAAAAATGATGATGGTTATGGGACTACTTATTTCAACAGAGATAAAATCAGACCTTATGTAAAAGAATTTGTAGATTCAAACAAAAAAATTATTAACTACATGGTCAAAGAATTTGAAATGAAGAAAGCGGCGGCAGATTACAAAAGAAGTTGGTCAGCTAAATCAGGTGAACTTGATATGAGTAAACTTCCTTTCTATCAACTAAAAGATGATATCTTTAATAGAGTTCAAATAACACCTGAAGGAAAGAATCATGGTGTTGTTATGATCTTAGATTGGTCAGGATCAATGAACGGATCAGTCAAAGCAACGATTGAACAAGCTACTTTACTTTCAATGTTTTGTAGAAGACTTGCAATACCTTTCAGACTATTTGCTTTTAGTGATGCTTATAATAGAGATTCTGAATATCCGAAAGAAATCAGAGAGATACCAAACTATGACAAAAGACATGAAGCTAAAAAAGAATTTAATTCACAAAAAATGTTTGGTAGTAATTCAATCGAAGATCAAAACTGGTCTTTAGGAACACTAAAAATGTTAGAAATTTATACTGATAAAATGAGTAATTCAGAGTTTCAAACATCTATAGAAAATTGGTTTCAGCTTTCTGAGTCAATAGAATCTAGATACAGTTACTATGATGATGATGCTCCTTTTGATAAAGAATTTCCTTGTCCTTGGTCTTTACATTTAAGTGGGACACCTCTTGATCATTCAATAGTATTGATGAGAGATTACCTTATTGATTTCAAAACAAATTACAATATAGATGTTTGTAGTTTCATAACTTTAACAGACGGTGCTAGTCATTCATGTTTCAGTGGTTCGGGTCAGTTAAACTTAATAGACAGAAAACTCAATAGAGTATTCAAATTAGGTGGAGACAGACATGGAAGAAGATCAACTCATTCTCTTCTAAGATGGTTGAGAGAAACTACAGGGACTAGAACAATAGGATTTTATATTACTCAAGCTAAAGGTTCTCAAGTTGTATGGGAAGGACAACTATTTTGTAATACTAAAACAGAACCTTATGGTGATCAAGAAGATAAACATAAAAAAGAATTTAACAATCTAGCAACTTCATTTACTGATGGTTGTTATGACTTGGCGATATTGATAAATCAAAAAAAATTAAAATTGAACTATGACGAAGATGAACTTAATGTCTCATCTGGTGCTAATAAAGGTGTTCTTAAAAGAGCTCTTGTCAAAGCTGGTAACAGTAAAATGAAACAGAGAGTTATCTTGAACAAGTTCGTAGGACAAATGGCAGTATGATAAAAAAGGTTGAAACCGCCGGTACACTTTTGTTATACTATGTACATAATGAAAAATAATCAAATTAACGAGGTAAAAAATATATTATGATTAAATTAACAGCTCAACATGAGAAATTTATAGATGCAGCTTCCGAGACATATCCCGGTCAAGCTGAGTTTTCAAAATCACAAATCAAAAGGATTTGTAAAGAAACAGGATGTCCGAATCCTTCATGGTTACAAAAACCTGAATTCAGGATTGGACATGGTACTTATTCACTTGAATTAGCTGGTATAGCGGTTCAACAAAATGTGGTCGATCTACCTGTTACTCAAACAACTATCGGTGCTCCTAGCGTCTTAGTGAATGATATAACAGTCATTCCTGAGTCAGTTAAAGAGTATGTTCCTTTTGGACACTTTACTGATCTTAAAAATATTATCAGTTCTGGATTATTCTTTCCAGTCTTTATTACAGGATTATCAGGTAATGGTAAAACTATGATGGTTGAACAAATCTGTGCTAAACTCAAAAGAGAATGTTACAGAGTTAATGTTACAGTTGAGACCGATGAAGATGATCTAATAGGATCAAATACTTTAGTTGATGGTAACATTGTATTCAGAGAAGGTCCTGTTCTTAAAGCAATGAGAAAAGGTGCTGTTCTTCTGATTGATGAAATAGACTTAGCGTCTAACAAGATTATGTGTTTACAATCTATCCTGGAAGGGAAAGGTTACTTAA
>Ga0209634_1001579_pt1 | contig 16515 bp, 9 predicted proteins | sample LinPmetageLP40_FD_184043 | JGI IMG/M metagenome (GOLD analysis project Ga0209634, IMG submission 184043) | Marine viral communities from the Pacific Ocean - LP-40 (SPAdes) (version 2) | ecosystem: Environmental > Aquatic > Marine > Oceanic | place: Pacific Ocean | collected 2010-08-26
GATTTTGATTTTGTTAAACTAGTTTTTAATTCATCAAAATCTTTAGTAATAATACTAATATTTAAAGCATTAACTAATTTATTAATAATTCCAAGCATCCGTTTAATAGTATTATCTATAAAATCATATAGTTTATTTTCAAAAATATTAGTAATATTGACTGGTAGTTTAATGTCTAAATTATTAATTAAATAACTTTTAGTATTCTCATAATTAGTAACGTTAGTATTAAAACGTTTATTTAAATCAGAATTCATATATAATCTATATCTTTCATCTAAATCAACTCCAAAAGAAGTTCCGGCACCATAAACTACATATAAAATATCTGATAGAGCATCTATAACTTCAACAAAATTTTTTTGTTCAAATGCATCATTAAGTTCTTTTACTTCCTCGTCTATTAAAGAATATCTATATAATACTAATTTACTATTAGTATCGAAAATGTTAGGAATTTCTATATCACTTATAAAAATTCCAAAGGATTTGTTAAAATCAATTACTTGTTTAAAATTACTAATCATTATACAATATTCTATACTTATAATTTATTTCGTCAATTTTTACTTTTAAATCATCAATTATATTTTTCAATTTTGTTAATTTTTCTTTATTATCTTCGTATTGTTTAATATTATCATCGTTCATAACCTTATAGTGTTGTAAATTATTACTTAAATTCGTTAAAGAACTAATTTTTTTAGTATTACCTTCTATTTCTTCTAAATATGGTTTAATTTTAATAAAAATATTATTAGTATTTTTATTATTAGTTTCATCAAATAGTTTTTTTGTATTTTTTTGTTCTGTTTGTGATTTTTCTAATTGATTTATAATATTTTCGTAATTATGTATACAATTTTCTAATTTAGATTCATAGATTGTCTCATCTGATATATCTATGTTATTAATAATCTTTGGTAATTCGAATTTAACTTTGTTTGATTTTATTTTAATATTGTTCAAAGATGTTATATCATTTTCTATATTTTTTTTATTAGTATTATAATTATAGTCTAACTCTTTTTTTAGTTTTTCAAATTCGTCTAATTTATAGTTCTTACATTCTATTAATCTTGACTCGTATAGAGTATTATTGTTAGATATTTTAGAATCATAGTATTTAATATTTTTATTAACATCATTTTTAAGTTTATTTAAATTAATAATGTAATTATTTTCTAATTCTAACAATTCTTTATTATAATTATTCAACTTCAATTTATCTTCCTGTGCGAGTTTTTTATTATTTAATATACTTTGTTTATTATTTCTAAGATATTCTATATAATTACTTTTTCTTAAAAAAATATTATCATTATTATTATTTTTATTAGAAATATTATTTTTTTGAATGCTATTTTGTAAATTTGAAATAGTAATTTCTAATTCATCTTTTGTATCTAATAATTTTTTATAATTGTCTTTTTCTGCGTCATATAATTTAGTGTATTTATTAGTTAAATTATCTGATTTTATTCTATCTATTAATTTATTTAATTTATAATTATTATTTTTTAATATGGTGATTTGGTTAGAATAATTGTTACTATTAATTTTTGAATTTGTCATAATTTTTTTATTATTGTTTTCTAGTTCTAAATATAAATATTTATTATTATCTAATATAGAATTTAATTCACTTATTAATTTTTTTATTAATTCGTATAACCTATTATCGTCCACTAAAATCTTATTATTTTCAATCATTGATAAATATGTGTTAACTATATTTATTTTAATATCAGTCATAAATATAGTTAATAAAATATATTTAAATATTTAAAGTGTATTTCTTTTTTCAATTATTGATTCTAATTGATTAATAGATAATACTAAATTTATTTTGTTAGAATTATTCGTTTGGTCTCTTTCTAATCTTACTTTAGAAATATTATTATTTTCAGATTTAATTTGGTCTTCCATATTAATTAGTAATTTTTGATACTTATCTATTTTATTATAATATTCAGTACGTTCAACTGTCATTTGGGTTTCATTATTATTAAAAATGTTTAAATATTTTTCCTTATCCCTAATTTTAGATTTTATATCATGTATATTAGAATAAAATGTATTATGACACAATGATAATTCTTCAATATTTTTTTTTAAATTTTCAATATCATGTTTTTCTTTATCAAATTTTAGGTTAGATAATAATTGGTTCTTCTCCATTCTAACTTCTATTAATTCTTTATTTAGATTATCGTTATGTTCTTTTAATCTAATATTATATCTTACTAATTTTACATCATATTTTGATATTTGTTGATTAAAATTACTATTATCTGTATTAATTATTCTATTGTTATTTTGTTGGATGTTACTAATAATTTTATTATTACAACTATTTTTCTTATTGTTTTCTAATTTTTTTTTTAAATTAAAAATTTCTTTTTTAAATTGTGTCACGGTTGAATCATACTTTTTTTTAGAAACGTCAAATTCTATATCTAAATTTTCTTTTTGTTTATTATAATCGGTATCATATTTATCTAAATAAGTAATATTTTCTACTATTTTTTTGGATATCTTAGTTGATGTTTTCTCTAAGTTGGTAAGTTTTATATTATTATTACTAATTAACCTATTTATAGAAATATTATTTTTTTTTATTTTTAATAATTTAATATTATTTGTGTATTGTTCTATTTCTTTAGTAATCATTATTTTATTATTTTCATCTTCTAATATTTTATTATTATATTCATTATAATTAGATTCAAAATTTGATTTATATAGTTGTCTCCTTTCATAAATATCCTTTAATTTAATTTGGTACTCCTCATCTATTTCTATTATTTTATCCTCTAAAACATTTATTTTATCATTTGTAGTTTTTATCAAATTAGATATATTTATTTTATCTTCTAGGTAAGTATTAAGTATTTTGTTTTTATTTATATCAGTATCATTTGATTTGGAATTTTTATAAATATTAATATAATCTTTCTTTTCCTTTTCTAATTTTATTATAGAATCTTTAATTTCCTTAGTTATAGTCACATTATTTTTTATTATAGTATCCTCATGTAATGTAATATCATTTAACTTTGCTTGATTTGCAACGGTATTTGTTTCTAAATGTTTTTCTAAATTAGAAATCTGTATTAGTTTATTCTCTTTAGATTCTTTTGTATGATTTAATTTTAAGTTAAATACATTTAGTTTATCATTGTATAATTTAATATCTAATTCTATACTGGATTCTTGTATTTTATATTTATTTTCAACCATATTTTCATCAATTTCTATGATGTTCTTTTGTAAGTCTTTAATTTTTTTAAAAATATTATCTTTTATTATTTTTAAATTACTTATATGTTTTTCTTCGTCTAATCTTAATTCACGTTCATCTGCTTTTTTAATTGAATTAAATAAAGATAATTCTCTTTTTTTTTGGTTTAATATTTTTTTTAATTCTAGTATATTACTATCTTGTTTAAGTATATTCATATTTATATAATATAAATTTAATCATGTTTAAATATTTTCTAATTAAATTATATGAAATATACAATTAAATCTAGCAATAAACCAAGAAAAAAAACCAGAAAAAATTCTAAAAATATGAGTAAATGTAATCCTAAAAATAATAATAATGCCTCATGTTTCTCTAAAAATGCCTTGTTAAAAATTATAAATAAATGGAATGAAAAAAATAATAATAAAATAATTTTTAGTAACTCAGATTCTGTTGAAATATTATGGAATTTATTAAATAAAAAATTACAAAATTTATGTAATGATGAATTATGTTGGAGCAAATTACCATTTATAAAAGAATTAAATGATGAAGAAATTAAGCACGCATTTAGACCCAAAATGCCTAAATCTTGGTATAAAAATACAAGAGAATGGCTTTCTACTACAGATATAAATAATGTATTAAAACAGTATCAACAAAAATATTCAGATTTTAAATACATTGGTGCTATTCCAATAGATTTTGATAATAAAGATTCCTTTGGTTCATGTATAGTTAATGAAATGTGTAGTTTAAATATTAATTCAATAAAACGTAAAAATATTAAAAGAATAGGTGTAGTATTTAACTTAGATAAACACGATGAACCCGGTTCTCATTGGGTAGCATTATTTATAGATTTAAATAAAAATAATATTTATTTTTTCGATTCTTATGGTATTAAACCACCTAAAGAGGTCAGAATTTTAATGAATAGACTTAAATCCCAGGCTAAAAATAATAATCAAAAAATAAAATTATTTTATAATAATATCCGTCACCAATATAAAAATTCAGAATGTGGCGTGTATAGCATAAATTTTATAGTAAAATTATTAGAAGGACATGATTATAATGAATTAATTAAAAATAAAATAGATGATGATACTATGAATACTTTTAGAAATAAATTTTTTATAAAAGATTAAGTATGTTCATTTTATTTATAAAATATATGTATATAAATAAATGAGTGATTCACAAATTACGTTTTTATCTGATAAAAATAAATCTTTATTATTTAATTATGTTAGAAAAAATATTTACAACAACAGTAATATAGACATGAACAACGATAAAAAATATTATAAAATTTTTGTTAAATTATGTGAGAAAGTGCTACAAGCATCTCCGAGTAATACAGATTTAAATATGTTAAATAGTACAGTTATTAATAAAACAATACCTTATTTTAATAATCTAATACAAAAAACAAGTAATACAAATGCAAATACAAATATAAATTTATCTTATACGAAAAATAAACATAATAGTAGAAGAATTAGAGAATTAGAAACTAAACAAAATATTAATATTATTGATAGACCTAATAATAATGTAAATCAATTATCTATAAATGAACAGTTCAATAAATTAAATGAACAAAGAAAAATAGTACAACCAAAGGCTTCTGGTGATATGTTTACAGACCCTATAAATACAAATAATGTAAATAATAATAGAATATATAGTGAATTAGTTAATGAAAGACGTGGGCTACCCAAATCCGTTAATCACATTGAACCAAGTAATCAAAATGATAATTTAACTTTATCGTATGACTCGGCAGAGTTATCGGGATTATCTATATCTAATTTATCAGATGACTTAAGTACTAATATTGATATCACAAAAAATCCAATGGAATTATATCAAAGTCAAGCAAATCAGAGAAATAAGGATACAGAAACGTATAGAAATTTTTATGACGACCAAAAACAATTTCAAAATACTGTTAAAAATGCCGAAAAAATGGAGGAAGAAATATTATCCCAAAGAACTCATATTAACCAAAAATCTAATAATGAATTCAAAAATAATTTAACTTTAGATGTAGAAAAATTACCAGACCCTAGAATATTTATGAATACTGAATTTAAGAATAAAGAAGTTAAAGTTCAACTTGATAGAAATATTAATAATATGGACCCTATAGAAAATCCAAATTATGAATCATTAAAAAATAAGATATTTGAAAAACAAAATTATATCGAAAGAGTAAATTTTGTTAGTATTAATAGCCGTGATAGGAATTGGGCAAATGACACTGAATCGCGTTATACTTATACCGTAAATTTTGATCCTAGTGATGATCCTAATAGAAAGGGTGTTGGCATAGGTAAAATATATAAAAATGTTATTTCAGTCCAATTAATGAAAATAATATTAGGTCAAGATAACACACCTTTACCATTCGATAACCGTATATATCTAGGTTTACAATCTTATCCATTTTTAGTTTTACATATTGATGAACTTGATGGTGTATATTATGGTAGTAATACAAACTTAGATAAATCATTTGCGCATTTAGTATTTGACAAAGAATATAAATGTGATATTTTAACAAGCAGTCAAGTAACTAATGAAACATCTCAAATAGGAACTAATGCTAATTATAATGGTAAAAATTTTGAAAAACAATATACTCGTGGATTTATGGGATATATTCCTATAGGATGGGAACAAAAAGTTTTTTATCCTGCACCATTAGCATCTTTGTCAAAAATGTCGATTAGAATAAGAACACCTGATGGTGACCCAATTAATACTTTACGAGATAATTTAGATATTTCGGCTATTACTATAGAATCTGTTGCCGATTTACAAGTTAAAAAGGCTGCTAGTTTTCCTAAAGAAAATAGTAATTATATTAAGATAGCAACCAATCAATATTTTAATAATAGAAATTTCAGAATTGGTGATAAAATTATTATTGAAAATTATAATTTAGTAACACCGAATACAAATCAAAAGTCTTTTATAGATTTTATAAATAGAACTAAAGGTCACTATATTGTTAATTTAACTACTGAAGTTTCTACTAATAATGATAGTGATACAAACGATAATGAGGGCTTTATCAATGCTATTTATATTTCACCACCTGGTAATTATAAAGACTCAGATGGAAGTGTCGAAAATACCATTACAGGTATTAGTAATGACAGTTTATTAGATGGTACATCTACCCCTACATCAAACTACAGTCCAAGATTATTGAATTTATCTTTACAGAATCAGTTAATATTCAAGGTAACGACTAGAGACCAAGATACCAACAGTGTGATGAATATTTTAAATTCATAATATTGCGAATAATTAAATAAATAGTATAACGATAATGCATTCTGCTATTAGATAAATTTATATTAAAAATTGATTGTAAATATTAATTTATTATTTTTAAATGTATGATATCATTTATAATCTAATTAAATATGATATAGATAAAGAAATAGAACTTTTATATAACACTATTATTGAAAATAAAAGTTTAGTAATTGGTATAGAGATATGGAATAGTACTGGTAAATACTATGATACTATAAAATATAGTTATCCTTATTTTAAAACTAGTAAAAATTTTACTAACTTTAAAATATATATAATATCATATAGTTCTTTTGCAGAACCACTAAAAAAATTATTAAATCAAATTATCCTTTTTCAAAATTTTATTTAATAATTAGAGATGAAATTAATGAATCTTATACAAAAGTAATTAGAAGAGAAACTTGTCCTATTAATTTTAATAATTGGAAATATATTGGACAACCCGAACCAAATAAGTTTTTTGCTACATCCAAATTTAAATTAATATTAAAAACTCCTAACAATTTATCTATATTAGTGTATGAACATTTAAAAACAGGTATTGGGTCTTCTTTCTAACCACTTGTTTAAGTTATCATTACCACTAACTGTATCGATAATTTTTCTTAATTTAGGAGCCGAATTAGTTGCATTAAGTGCACCTTCTTTATTATCAAAAAATTGTGTAATAAAAGAATATAATACTACATCTGCTAAACTTAATCTATTACCAACACAATGTCCTTCTTCTCCCAAAATATGCTCTAATAATAGGAATCTTTCAACTAATGTTTTATTAAACCATTCATTCATAGCATCTTCCTTTTTTTCTTCATCGATATGTCTAATTTTTTGATAGGCATCTTTGAAATCTCTAACCCATTCACATATACTATCTATAATAGCATGTTCTGATTCTGTGTCTCCCATCATATTAAATTTTCTAGCCAAATATCTTTCTATAGTTTTAGATTGTGATATAATAATACCATTATCTAATAAAAAAGGTACTTTATTTAACGATTTGGATAATTTTCCATTAGCCTTATCATCATCAAATTCCTTTTTCTCTATATCATGTGTTTTCCAATCATTGACCTTCATTGGATATCTAAAATCTTCATATTCGGCATCATTTATTGCCAATATTATTCTAGAAGTCTCTGCTAATCCGCGTCCATCAAAATAAGTTAGTTTCATTTTATATCATTATATAATATGATTTCTTTAAGTATTAATAGAATACAGGTTTCCCTTTGATTATTTCACCTATAGGTTCATTTGGTCGCCCAGAATTAACCGATTCTAAATCATATATTAAATCAGGCCCATCTGTAACTATCTTTAAAGCATATTTTATTTTTTTACCTGTTTTTTTATCTGTTATGGAGATACGTTTGTATTCAACCCGTATCGCGTCATAATGTCTTCTTCTATTATCATCTTCGGCTTCTTCTTCTATATTTGGTACATATGCATATGAATTTCGATTACTAAAAGTGTAATTTATACATTTATGTTGATTTTTAGGGTCCTGTGTTTCTACGCTATTTAATCTACAATCTATAGAGACTTCTTTAATAAGTTTTAATGCTGAATTCATTATATCTTTCTTTCGTTGCGATATATCAAATAATACTTCATCTGAACTTAATCCACCTTTATCATCCATTAAAATTCTATCTGATTTAAGTTGTTCTTTGGTCATTACACCCAAATAAATATACATATCTACATTGCGTGAACGTGGTGGTAAATTAAGATGCGACCCTACTCTTATTGCTCTACCTTGGACTTGTTGTAATCTAACTGGATTCCAATATGGTTCTATTATATGTACTTGTCTTACATTATGTAAAGAAATACCTTCTGCCCCTTTTTTGGTAGTTAATAATACATTAATAGTATCATAAATAGGTTTAGAAGGAGTACAATCTGGTCTAACTATAGGGTCACGTAATAATTGTTCTTTTAAATTTGATGGTATTTTATCAAATTCATTATTGAAAACCTTCAAAAATATATCACTCTTTTCTTCATCTCCACCCCAAAATACAAATTTCTTTTTTTTGTGCCAATCTATATCAAAATTCCCATTTGATGGTTCTAATTCTGGGATAAACCAATTATCAGCCTCATCCTTCTCTATATTAAATTCTATAAATCCATTTGCTTTTAAAACTATTTGAAATACAGCTATACCTTCCAATGTACGATATTCTGTATAAACAAAGGATGACCCAGGATTTTCTAATATTTTTCCAACAACGGTATTATATTTTGGTGAATATTTAGCAAGTTTTTCTTCTGGAGTTTCACTATACACAAAAAGGTCATATTTTAAACTTTCTAATTGCCGTAAAGCTTCAGCTTTTCTTGTTTCATAGTCTTCTGCTAAATCATCTTCTTCATCGTCATCTAATACAGACTCATCACCCACATCTTTAGTATCTAATTCACTAGCATCATCCATTTGTTGTCCAATATCACCAGTACTTCCGCCTGGTAAAGGTCTTTCAATCGTTTCTGGAAAAACAAAACTACAATGCATACGAGAATAAGCTCTATAACTAGATTTTTCTTCATTATCATCCATTTTTTTCCTTTCTGGTGTTGTCGGTGTACTTCCTTTCGTTGTTGTTTTTTTTCCTTTAGTTTTTTTTGTTTTTTCTCGTTCAATCTCTATCTTTCTAACTCTTGAATAACCTAAAAATTGATAATCACTCATTGGAATACCTAATATCTCCGAATTTCTAATTTCTGGCATTTGACTTGTATTTTGGGATGCATAATGCGACACCAAACCTAAAATACGTGACTTAAATAATTCTACATTTTGTAATTTTCGACTAGGACTTAAAAATTTGTTATAAAATTCAACTTCATTGTTAGGTAAGGCTGAAAATTTTGCTACATGATGTCTACAATCATATCCATTTTGTTTAAAAAATTCTTTCATAATTTCTATAAATTCATCTTCTGATTCATTATTTGGAAATTTTTCATCAATGGTTAAACCTGCATCATGATTAATAAATTTATTAGGTATTCTAGTAATTTTTACTATTGAATTTCTCTTATCAATAAAGTGTTGGTCTATAACAAGACCTACACCTGTATTTTGTTGTAAAGCAACATCTATATTAGATAAGCTCTCTTGTTTTGGACCAATTGGTTTTAAAGTAAAATAGTATAAATTAATCCATCCCCTTAATAGATTAAATAATTTAGATAATTCAAATAGATTATTAATCATAGGTGTACCAGATAAAAATACTAAATTTAAATTTACCGCATTCATTATTAATTTTTCAAGTTCTCGTGCTCTAACACCCGGATTAGATTTTGACATACTATTTGTAAGATTATGGACTTCATCAATAATAACTAATTTATTATCAAATTTTCTATTTCCAAACTCATCTGGTGTATTCATACGTTTTAATTTTTCACTAGTTAATCCATTAAGATGAATAAATTCATATTTAGAATTAATCATTTCATCTATTTGTTCGTGTAAAGATATTAGTTCTTCTGGTGATTTATCTTCATAGTTTGGTTCTAAAGAAAAATCTATTAACCATAAACATTTTCTTTTTTCTATATTTTTACGATTTAAACATAATGTTGTTTCACCAAACTCCAGTAAAGCATCTCTTTCTGATTTTTTACTCTTTTCACCTATTTTTGGTAATGTTTTATGAATCCAATGTTGTTTTAATCTCATATATTCATCACCGCATTTTAGAATATTAATTTTAAAATTTTGTTTTAAACTTTTATTTAATATGACAATAATTTTTTTATTACTACTAAATCCTTCAGCAATTGCAATAGATGCACATGATTTACCAACACCTAAACCGTGATACAATAAAATTCCTCTATATGGACTACTATTTTGAAGATAATCTCTAACAAATTTTTGGTGATTAAATAAATCGAATTTTGCAGGTTTACATTCAACTGGGTCAATACATTTTTTAACCTCTCTTTTAATCAAATATCTATTATATGTATCATCAATCCATTTAGGAAATCTTTTTCTATTTGGAATCTCCCAATGTGTTGGTGCAACTTTGTCTATTTCAGGTTGTTTATGCTTTCTAAGCAGACCTAATTCTTTCATTGTAGATAATTTAAGCACTGCACCACTAGTTTTTCCAGATGATTCGCATACATTATTAGGCTTTCCTTTTGGAGCAGCTGCCGCACCTGAGTTTGAAGTCGAATTAGTTGGTGGTTTTTTCTTTGTAGCTGCTTTGGAACCAGTTGATTTTTTTTGACTAGGTTTTTTAGGTTTTCCAGGAGAATTGGTTACCGATTTTTTAGCTGGTGAATTTGCTTTAACTTTAGATGTTTTTTTAGTAACGCAAAAACCACGTTTCTTTACACCACCACTAGAGCTTAATTTAGTAGCACACCATAACCCATCTTTCCCATCTATACAATCATATTGTGGGCTGCCTTTATAATTGAAAGGGAAAATACATTTACCCAATCTAATATCAGTTTTAAGTTTTTTACCATCGGTATCAAGAGAACCGTCAATAATATGTTTACGACCAAATTTATCTATATTAGTAGTATCAATATCTTTGCTCATATAGTATTATAAAATAAAATAAAATAATAATTATTAAATAAATTAATTTTCTATAGTTTCATCTATTATTCCAAAATGAACTAAACATTTTTTTGAAGCTATTTGTTCTGCCTTTTTTTTAGATTTACCCTTTCCTTCGCATATAATATCACCTTGAGTATCTAATACACACATAGTAAATATCCTATCATGTGGTGGTCCTTCTACCATTACTTCTTTGTATTTAGGTGTCTCCTGAAATTTTTGTTGAAAAAATCGCAACAATTGATCTTTATAGTTATAATCTGTCAAAATAAGTTCTGAAAAATCTATTTTTGATTCTATTAAATTTATAATAAATAATTCACATATATGAAATCCTGGCCCACTATATAAATTTTCAAATATAGGAGTATCTAATGTATTATTATTAAAATCTAAAAATAATGATCCAACAAATGACTCAAATACATCTTCTAAAATTCTTACACTCGAACGACCATTACATCTTTCTTCTACATGCCGTGATATTAATACAAATTTATCAAAACCTATTTCTAAAGATAAACTACCCAACATTTCTCCATTTACTAATTTAGTACGCAATCTAGTCATAAATCCTTCATCTTGATCTGGAAATCTCTCAAATAAATATTTTGCAATAATACAACTAATTACAGAATCACCTAAATATTCTAAACGTTCATTGTCTTTTTCTTGTAATTCTAAACACCCCTCTGGTTTGTCCGCCAATTCAACATCTTCCTTTTGAACATCATCTGGATTTTTTTTGCAATAAGATTTGTGTGCAAATGCTTGTTGATATATTGATAAGTCTTGAATATCAAAATCTATTTTATAATCTGATAAAATAGATTTAATATCTGATTTTTGTAATAATTTATTATTGAAATTATATGGATTAATAATAATTTTAGTAGATTCTTCTGAATTTATTTCAGTCATAGTTAATAATTAATATATTTAATTTCTTATATCAATTTTATTAATCAGTAATTTAAAAAATCATAAATTCTTTTAGATACAATATGTCCAATACGTCTTTCTTTATTATTAGAAATGCTATATTTTAAGTCAGCTAATAGTTTTTCTCTATCATCTACTTTTATGCTGTGATATTTATTACATAAAATAAATATAGATTCATATTCTTGAATTATTCTATTAGCAATAGTAATAGAACATCCTGGTATTTGTGCTAATTGTAATATAGAACAATTTTTTGGTGTTAGATTATCTTTTTTTTTTAATTTAATATTTGAAACATAATTACATTCGCCAGAATTATTAAGTAATTTTTCAGGCTCTTTCATAAATTTTTTATATAATAATTCCAAAAAAAAAATAGTATCATCCATATTAGATGTATGATAAATTTTAATATTATCTCTTATCAGTGTATTTATTAAACTACTAATAATAGTTGATTTTGGAAGACATGAGATATGATTATTATGACTTCCTTCTATTAAATATAAAAGTTTATTTTTTCCTATCTCCAATAATCTAGATTTTTGCTCACGATGTCTACCATCTTTAATAGAACTAGATAAATCTGAAATTGTTTTACGTTCTATAATTAATACTGTAGTATTTTTATATTTGAATTCTATATCACCTATATCCATTTGTTTTATAGAAATATTATTTTTATTTAAATCCATAAAATATTTTTTTATATGGTGTTCCCTGTTATCGATTATCATTTCTAAATCACTCATTTATAAATTATAAATTAAATGATAACTATAAATAGTTATTATAAATAATATTATATATTACATTTATCTTTTTGATGTTTTTGGATAAAATCTAACAATCCCTTAGTATTAATAGTAGTACTAGACTCTAATTTGTTTATGTCTTTTTCGTTTTCCTCTTCAGGAATGTCAAACTTAACATCTTTAATAAGTGTATCCGATTTTAAAAATGATTTACGCTGTTCTTTAATTATTTTTAGTAATTCTTCGTCAATATTAATATCCAATGGAATGCTAGAAACCTGATATTCAATTGCAGCCATATTAAAATAAATAAATTCATTGAAATTACCAGGAATTAATATACTTAAATATAAATAATCAGGTAAAAATTCTAATCCAGCTTTCTCCCATTTGGTTTTTAAACTAAATGAATAACTAACCATATTACCATATATAGGAATAATATTTATGAATTTTTTTACATCAAATATAGATGTAAAATTTTCCAAGGTACATCCACCTTTACATCCTACTTTTATCGTATTAGGAGTATCTCTCCATCCATTTTTCCATGTAATTGCATTAGAAGGCTTATGTATTCCTAATTTTATCATATCATTATTATAATTTTGTAACTCTAATTTATTAATAATATTTAATCCATGTGGAAGTAAACTCAAATTTTCTATTACAGAATCTTCTATTGGGTGGTCGACATTAAGTATTGCTCTATTATATTTATTATTGTACATACCACTAAATTGCTGTATTAAACTTAAATTTCTATGATTAAAATCAAATTCAGATGGAATTTTAAATTCTATCTTAAATCTAAACTTATTAACATTTTTTCTAACACTTATAGGTATTTTTATAAATTGTATACCACTTCTTAAAATACCACATTTTGTATGTAATATTACGTCGTTATTAGTTCTAAAATTTTCAGGCGAAAATTTTGATACAGAAGGAACTCTTAGGCATTTATCTTTTAAATTTATATGTAATTTATAAATATTATCTATATTTTTATCACAAAATGTACCACCTAATGAACTACATTCCTTTTTAAATTTAATAGCAGAATCTAAGGAAACTATTTCTTTAGTTTTTGGTAATGTTAAACATTTCCCTTCTTTCCAACATATATTTGGATATTCACATTCTCGCAATTCATCGTTAACTATGTTATGGCATTTTTTAATATCATTATCACTTGTCACAGCCGATTCTGATTTATCTAAATTTGTAGATATAGTTTTATCATTACCATTATTATCTTTTACAGTTATATCAATTTTAGAATCTTTTATTTTAGTACTTATATTATTAATTGTATTTTGATTCACCAAATCACTCATTTCTATTTCTAATTTACTTCCAGTTTGAAACTCCTCAAATGACCCTATAAAAGATTCTAACTCTTCCGATACTATATTAGAATTATCATTAATATTTATAATTGAACCATTAATTTTAATTGTTTTAATATCATTAATATTAATACCATATTTAGTAGCAATTTGTTTTATCAAGTCATGTTTGTCAATATTATTTAAATTATTTTTAAAAACCAAAACTAAATTTCTTGAGTTACCTAAATTTATGTCTGATTTAGATTTTAGATATGTTAAGGTTTCTAAAGAAGTTATAACAACTAATCCATTACCATTATTAGCAGATATTTGAGATAAAGATTTATTATAATTATTCATATTATTAATATATGACCCACCACCACCGGCAGCTATATAAAATTTTACTTCATTATCATCAAAGGTTTTTTTAGATGAAATCGAACCCCCGTTCTGTTCATTATTATCTAGTCCACCACCACCACCTGTAATTAATATTTTAGTATCTGTAGATTTTGCTAAAATATTATCATTTGGATATCCATTAGGAATATTATCAGACCTACCAGTGATTGTATCATTAATATTAGACATATTTAAATTAAATACATCCACCATTCCCAAATCAGCAATATTTTGTTTTTTAAAATCAAAACCACTTATATCATTAGAAACAATATTAACATTTATACCAGAACTATTAACACCAAATGTACCATTATAACTAAGATATTTAATATTATTATTTCCTACAACTGCTAAATTAAATTTATCATTATTAGGAATTAAAAATATATCACATGAATCCTTTGCAAAATTTGGATTACTTGTCGGTGCAACTAATAAACCATTATTTTCTTTAATATTTAAATATGCATTTATTTCTATACCTTTTATTTTATATGTACCTTTTATTGATGGTATTAAAAATAAATCACATTTAGAATTTTTAATAGATTCTAGATATACATTTTGTTCGGACAACGCTAAATATTTATTATCATATGTAATATTTATTTTTTGGCCAAATAACATATTATCACTTATTAATTTATTATTATCTCTAAATAAAATATTCATGTTATGATAATCTGGTATACCGTCAAAATTTACAAATTTAAAATCTAATTCATTTATATTATATTCTTTACCTAAATCAATTTGTAAAAATGATTCATTATCCGAATCAGGAGTTGGTGTAACAATTAATTGAGTTTTATTACTATCTAAATTAACATTACTTTCTATATTACTAAAATTTTTAATATCTATAGTTTGGGAGCTTCGTTTCTTATACTCTTTATCTTGATAAAAATAACAATCACCCATAACTGAATTATACGGTTTAAAGTTACAACATCCTAACTTATCTTTATCTTCACATAGTTTCATACATTCTTTTTGTGTGACTTCATTGTTATTATTTATTTTATAATCTTCTGTGTTACCACTATTAGGATAACACTCTAAATTAGTAATTTTACTATGAAATACAATTGTTTTTGATACAAAATTATTACCTATTGGATATTTATTTGACAACCCCTGTGTTATTTTTAATTTATTATTAGATTTTACTATTAAATTATCCCCATTAATATCTTTAACTATTATATTGTATAATTTTATTGGGTTATATTTATTTTTTAGAATAATATACCTAGCTGTCACACTCTTACTCGCATTATTACCTTTAGAAATATTATTTTCTTTTGGTATTGTCGAATGACATAATTTAGGAACTGGTAGTTTATTTGTTGAAAATGCTCCACCACCACCAGCTACCATTAATGTTTCTTGTTCGTGTAATATTTCAGTCTTTCCACCACCTGAAGCACAATTAATATTATCATTATTATCAAAATTTGTACATGGTGTATTATTACAAATTATTTTACCTTGTCCACCAATTTTTATATTTAAAATATCATTTTTTTTCAAATCAAAATTACCAACCATTTTTGAACCTAAACCACCATATCCAGCACTTGCACCATATGCAGTAATTTTATAATTACCCGTTTTAGGTACTACATATTTCTGATTAGAACCAGTGTATGACAATATTTGTGTATAAATATTAGATGGTAGTCTTATAGATTCTATTAAGTTACCTTGTTTATTTAATCCTTCTGGATTTTTACCTAATTTTAATTTATAATATTTATTATCTTTGAATACATATAATGGTGCACTACCATCAATAATCTCATATTCATTAATAAAACAACCATTAATATTTTCAGGACAATTTTTAAAATATTTATTATATGAACTTACCGT
>Ga0209634_1001580_pt1 | contig 16511 bp, 13 predicted proteins | sample LinPmetageLP40_FD_184043 | JGI IMG/M metagenome (GOLD analysis project Ga0209634, IMG submission 184043) | Marine viral communities from the Pacific Ocean - LP-40 (SPAdes) (version 2) | ecosystem: Environmental > Aquatic > Marine > Oceanic | place: Pacific Ocean | collected 2010-08-26
GATTGAAACCAGTTGCCTTGAGCATCCATCTTTAATATTTCCAGCTGCGCCATGACTTGTTCCTGGGCGTGTTTCTCACCCATCGTTGCAATCTCATGCGCTAACTGTGCAGCCTGGTCTTTATCTTTTATAACCTTGCCAAGCAAACCACTTACTGGCCCTATAAGTTTATCTATCATTGTCCTTTACCCATGTTTGTAAATCCATAATAGCTTGCAACAATAGCAGCGATACTGACGTAATAAATATTACTCATGCTTGCCAACATTACTGAAGCTTGCGGCAGCTCCATGTACTCAGTGAATATTACACCAAATGGAAACACCAACATACCTGTTAAACTAAACCAGGCCATACGTCTTTGTGCATCGCGCTTGGCATCAGCATCGATCATAATCCTACGTCTGTCCTCGAGCATAATCTCACGCTCATCCGGATCTATCTTTCCGTTATCGTTTAGATCGTATTTTGCTTTGGGCATCTGCGTACTCCTCAACTATCTTTCGATCGTATCCTAATATTATAAGTCTACCATTTTTATCATATGCTGCAAACTTCTTTCCATGATCTACTATTGTTGGGCGTTGATCGTCAGGCAGCTTACCTTCATCGAGTGATGGGTTACCATTATTTTTGCCTTTTCTGCTTCTTGTAGGCATTGATTTTTATCCGAATAAGTTCCGATCTGATAATAATATAATCGATCTGTACTGATAAAATGTAGAAAAACCAAAACATAAATCATTTAAAATAATCCCAGAAATTTATCCATTTCATATGGTGGAGATACGCTATTGAGCCAATCGCACTGGCTGTAAGCAAAAAGAAAATCCCAGCTAGGGTGACAGCTAACTCTTGAGCTTCTATAGCATCACGCCTTGCCTGGGCTTCTGCTTCGCGTTTTTCTTGCAATACTTCCCTTCTTATTTTTAAAAGAGTTTGCCAATGAGATGGACCTAGACCATTTCTAGGATCGCAAATCCACGTTTTTAAGTCCTCTTCTGCCTGGGCCATTTTGCGTAATTCTGCAAATCGTTCCATTGCTATACTATTTACGCTACCACTAGACGCACCTTTTTTCTGTAGCTTCTTTTTTGCATTATCTGTTGCATCAAAAAACTGGCCTAGTTCTTTTGATAGACTTGCTACGGTGCGACCGGCGGCTAAAGAAGTTTTCACAACTCCTAATATTGTTAATGGGTCCATACTTACATCCCATCGTTACGGCTAAACTCTACTGTCTTTTCTAAGATTGCCACCCTTGATTGTAGCTTAATGATCTCCATCATATGAGCAGCCATGCCACCCATATCCTCATTAATCATATCGATATCATCCCAAATGGAATTATCACTATCTTCCATATCCTCATAGAACTCAGCCAGTATATCGATCAGCTCTTGAATATCATCTGAGTTTTTCTGAACATCTCTAATCAGATTGGTGCGATCCGTTGCGTTGTTCTCTATGGTTAATATTTCTACCTGGGAAGTCAGCCCCTCAATAACAGAGGCTTGAGAACTAGCGTACCAGATACCACCGCCCACAGTTGAAACAATCGCTACCACCGCACTTGCGGCAACCGCTATATTAACCTTGGGCAAATCCACATATCACCTATTCCGCTGCTTCTAGTTTTGTTTCCAGGGAAGCGGCTAACTTTTCAGCGAAGGCCTCACGACTTACATTCAGCTGGTCAAAGTTAAAACGCGCATTAGATAGCTTGGCATCGAGATCTTGCACATGACGAAGCAATGTCTTTTGCTCATCAGTAAAATCTTCCAGGCTATACTCAGCCTCATCGATCATAATAGTGTTTTTATCTTCCACTACTCAGCCTCCAATGCTGCTACTTTAGTTTTAAGAGTTTCAACTTCTGCATTTAATTCTTGAACTGCTTTAATTAACGGCGCAATAAATTGGTCATACCTTAAAGATTGTTTAGCATTTTCATCCGTTACATCGTCAGAAACCCAACCCCCAAAATCTTTATCTCCCAATACTTCTTTAACTTCTTGAGCGATTAATCCGTAATGATTCCGTTTACCAGCGACGTCAGTTATTGTAGGATTTTCTTTCTTTAAATCTTCTTCATCATATTCAAAATGTTTACCACCGCTTATCCATTTATATGAAACGGGACGTAATGCTTTTACAAAATCTAAACCTAATGCACTATCAGTTATTTCCGTTTTCATAGTTCTATCTGAAGTTTGTATAGTACCATTTACAGCAAACAGTGCTTCCCATCTGTGTGAGCCTTCACCTAAGAATCCTGCGTTATCTGATTGAGGAATTATTCTAGCTGAATTGGTATCTCCTAATTTTTCAAGATTTCCACCACTTAATAACTTAAATCCCTGAGATGCTGCTGCTACACCCATTTCAAAAGAGTCTGCACTATGGTTATACTGAATGTATCCACGATAAACATCTGCACCAGTTAAGCCATCACCAAATAATATAGACGCATTAGAAGAAGTGCCGCTAATAAAACTCATTTCTGCGTTAGAGGTACTTGCTATACTTAACTGACGTAGAGGTGCGGCTGTTCCAATCCCAACAGCCCCATCCCGTGTAATTCTGACACGCTCTGAAATAGACGAAGCACCATCAGGTGTAGTTGAAAAAACTAACTCAGTTGGTAAATCATTAGCACTTGTTGTTCCGTTTATCTCAGCATGAATTTGCGCTCCTTCTGTTTTAATGTCTCCACCATCGCAACCTTGAAATGTTATTCTACCTAACGTGTCGTTATCATTAAGCTTAGTAAAAGAACCAACAGAAGTATTACGATTGTGTGATAGAATTAAAGCAGACCCACCAGCAGCAGCCCTATTAGAATGTATTCCAACAGTAGAAGAAGCACCTGTTTTTATAACTTGAAAAGTTTGGTCATCATCTGTTGTAGGAGAGCCAGCCAAAATACTTTGGTCAGATTGTATTCTCATAGCTTCTGTTGGACTTGTACCATCTGAGCCATCGTTAGTTCTGAAAATCAAATCGCCTTTTTGATCGTCTGCCGTTGCATCATGGCTAGCTTGTATTTGTGCTAAGACACTTTGCTCACCACCAGACTGTTCACCTTGGAATGTGATTTTGCTTTCACGACCGCCATCAGTATCTTCATGGGTTGTGTTCTTTAATTTGAGTTCAGTTGTTTCACCACCAATGTCTACATTACCGCTGTCATCAATTATTAATCGAGGGTTGCCATCACCATCTGATAATACAATGTGGCTATCAGATGTTCGAATATCTAAGCCACCTTGATTACCATCAAATGAACCAAGAATAGTATTCTTTGTTCCAGAACTAATTAATGATCCAGCATCTTTACCAAAGGCCGTATTTAATGTTCCAGTGCTTACAGCTAATGCCGAAGTTCCTACCGCCGTACTGCTAGCCGCTGTTGTATTTGTTTTTAATGCATCTTTACCAATGGCTACATTGTTACTTGCTGTTGTATTTGCTGTAAGAGCATCATGTCCAACGGCTGTATTAGATCCCCCTGGACTGCTACCATCGAGGCTATCAAGTGCTGTGTTTCCTAAAACAACATTATTTGTACCAGTAGGAAAGTTTCCTACTCCTATTTTAAAACCACCAGCAGTTGATCCATCGTGAATACGAACCTGTTTAGCTGTTGTATCGAAACTAAGTTCACCTATTGCACCAGTAAACGCATTGTTCTGCGTTGCAGTGCCTCTTCTTAATTGTACCTGAATAGCCATTTATACGCTCCCATAATCGGTAGTTGTAACAGTTGCATTAGCAACACTTCCATAATCATTCGTAGCAGTAAGTGCGCCTGAGTTTAAACTTGATGCAACTAAATTAACATTTGCTATATTAGTGGCTACACTTCCTATGTCTGTCGCATCATTAGCAACTGTTGTAACATTTGCACTTATTGAAGCAACAGATGTAACATTACTAGCAATACCAGCAACCGTATTTACATTTGAAATTGCTCCGGCCACCGTTCCAATGTCTGAACCATCAGCTGCAACAGTATTAATATTAGAAGCATTTCCAGCAACCGAAGTAACATTTGTTGATATACCAGCAACCGTAGTAACATTTGCTTTTATTGCAGCCAGGCCAGATATCGCATCAGTTGCAACCGTTCCATCTTCTATATCTGCTAATGCCGCAATATCAGCTGTGATTGATGCAATACTTGATACATCCGCTATCGTTGGCCCAGCCTCTGGAGCGCCTGACGTTGCGTTGAAAGCTAACACCGTTCCTTTGCGATTATCCTTTGTCGGCATTTCTAAACTTACAGACTCATCGCCAGCATTAACTATGATTGCCCGACCAACTTTCTCATCAAGCTGTTGAGCCATAATAACTAAGCTATCGAGCTGTTCATTTAAACTTGAAGCAAGCAAATCACCAGCTGTTACAAAATCAGTTGTACGCTCTAAACTTCTTCCACCAATAATTGTTAATATATCCGATGCCACAAGTGCATTAACTAGAGTAACCGATCCGGTTCCGGTTGCGCTTGTACTTACATTGTAATCACTAGTAATTGTTAGCGTTGTCGTATTCTTGATAACAACAAGATCACTGTTAGCTAAAATATTGAAACTAAATGAAAATGGACCAGTGCCAGTGTTTCCAGTAAACTGAATACGCCTTGCTACGTTGCTAATTGGAATATCGGCCATCTATATAATCCCTCGATTTGTTTGTCTTATACCATATATTGTTTTAATTGCCAAATAATCTGTTGACATTTGCCTCAGTTAGATCCGGTCTACGATCCGGTATCGTTTTCCCTTTTTGCCACCAGAAATCTTGTCCGTACTCTCTTTGATACCTCTTTTGAATACGCCTCATTTTTGTCCTGGCTTCCGGATCAGCCCATAATTTAGCCTGGTCAAATATTAATCTCTCAAGCCCTAACCGCATATACCAGATACTTGCACCAGGCGTATATCGCTGAGCAAAAGAAATTAACTCACTTGCTGCTTTTGTATCCTCGCCCTGGATAGCTTCGAAAATGTTACCTACTGTTAACTTTCTAACGTCATCAGCAAAACCTACTACTGGCCCTGCTATAGTTGCCCCTAAACCTCGATCAAATCTATTGAGATCTGCAAATAGAAAATCTCCATAAATACCTAGACCACCACCTTGTAAAAATGCAGCACCCCAAAACTCTCCAGTATCCATTGACCTGGGATCTCTACCCTTTGACATTTCTTTCAGCTGAAGAGCCAAAGCTCCCATCAAGGTAGTGCTTATAATTAAGTTTGTAAAAGCTTTACCTTTTCCCATAGCGCCAGGCGTAGCAGCCGATCTAAGAATATGAGTATTAACCAGGGTAACACCAAAGTTTTTATACATTGCGAACGATCGAACAAGTTCACCGCCAATAGTGCCAGGAGGTAAATCACCAGTTAAAGCAGCTCGACCTCTTATAGATGTAGAAGGAACAGCAAAGTTTGTTTCTGTTTCTACCATCGCCATAAGATTAGTAGCTAATTCCCTGGCAAGCTTTGGATCTATATCATCTCTAAACTCGATATCTTCAGCTCTTAGAAACTTTGCACCTTTATGATCGTACAGCTCTGTCGATCGCATGATATCCCATTTCTCAGATCCTATACCGTATCTTTCCAAAGATTGTTTTAATCTAGGATCTATATCATCAATCGTTTTTCCTACATTGTCAGCTAGTGTTCCCAGGAGTTCCATGCCAAATGACCATCTTCCGGCTTGCGTCATTGGAGACAACAAAGAAGCTCTCATTACAAAATCAGCTACTCTCCTGGTAACTTCTGGCCCTGATATATCTCCAGTGTACCTCATTTGCGCTGAAGCTATCGAGGACCAACCTTCGGCAGTTAATCCCAGGCGTATCGCTAACCTTCCCTTTTCTTCGGCTTTTAATGGAGACAAGGCTTTTAAATATGCTCTGAGTGTATTCGTTTGTGGCAAACCATTCATTGCCCTGGCAATACGTTGAAAGTTTACGTCAGTAATTGCTGAGATCGATGCAGCCCCTAGCTGAGCTGATTGTAGTAACTGCCTGGTTCCTGCAAAGGCTGTTGCAACAAACCCATGAACTGGTGTGTTATGCGTTCCTCGAAGAATGTTATAAAGCTCGTCTACTTTTTTTCCGGCTACTCTTGCACGATCTACAGCTTTGGGATCATCTGCACCTTCTTTAAGCAACGTGTCTTTTATAAAGTTTTTGGTTGCCATAGGATTAGGCCCAAGACGCTCCATAAATGAAATATCCCTGGACATATTACTGATATGACCAATCATAACGTCAAATGGATTGCTGTTGCCAAACTCATCATTATATTTCATCCACGCATCTGCATCTTTAAATACCAAGAATCGATGCTCTGCGTGTTGATTAGCCATTGCCTTTTGCCCAGACGGTCTACCGCTTGGTTTTATTTTGCTCATCCCATCTGTGCTTATTGTTTCGTAAACATCTCTCAATGCTACTTCTAACTTTTGCGGAGAAAACGTCAGACCTGTTTGCTGATCAACCATTTTTTCCAGGTTAAGCATTGGTGTGATTTTATCTCTCCAGGCTTCATATCCTGCCTGACGCACTTTTAAAGAATGATGCTGTTGCGGTAATCCCCAATCAGATCTTTTAGGAATAGCACCTCCGGCAGCATTAAACCTTTTACGCAAATACTCAGCTGCCTCTTGCCATCCCTGGGCAAGTTCCCTGGCTGAAGCATCTCTTGTACTTCCAGGAACAAATGTTTCTCTTATCATGTTTTCGAGCTTGGCTTTGTTTCTTACTCGACCAGTGAGATCTCTTCTAAAAGTTGCCAGGACTTTATCCATTTTCCTGGTCGCACTTCTTTCAATAGCTTTTTCTAATTGTGCTATGCTAAGAAACCTAGATCCTTCGTCCTGTTCAAATAATGCCAGGGCAGCTTTATCTTTTCTTGGTTGCTTAGTTCCAGCTGTTCTATAGTTTTCTAAATCTAATGTTATTCTTTTCCAGGTTTGTGCCTGGAGCATCATTCTACGTTTGCGCTCCATTACCTGTTTTTTCATTACGTTAGCTGCATCAATACTCGCCCTCGATGTAGCAGGGCCAGGGCCAAGTTGCCTGTTGTACTGCTCAAACAATTCATCAAAAAGATTTAAAACTTCATCAGCTTTTTCCTGGCTAATCTCTCCGGCTGTTACTCCATCGCTTATACATTTCTTAAACGTCATATTGAGCAAACCCCTAGTCTATTAATTAAAGCATCTTCTGCATCGAGTTCGGCCTTAACATCTCGTAAAGTTCTTGTCTGAGTAACTATGTTCTCACCTTCAACCCTAAGATCAACAGGAATCTCCAGGTCAAGCTCAGATTCTTCTACCCCGAACTCAATTCTTTCACTATCGCTTTTTGAGCGTCTGAGAGTTCCAGGTCCTGTTCTTCCACCCGAAGGAATATCAAACCTGGATCCTTTGAGGGGATTGTCTCCTGAGATTTCTGAGACTGTTTTGGGATCTTTGAATCCACCGTTGTTGTCGATTTTGGCGTAGCCATCGGCTGCGTTCTCCTCTCTTAATACTCTAAATGTTTCGGCTGGCTTTGTGCCAACAGAATCTAAATATGATAATGGTACAAATCTGCCAGTTTCAACAAAACGACTAAGCATCCTGTTAACGGCATTTTCTGGGGTAACATCCATTGATAGTAATCGGACCTTATACCCCTTCTCCTTATATAGTGATACCGCTTTACGAATACTAGATGTGCTATGACCAACTTTTGGCAATGTGATATTTGTGCCACGACTTATCATTATATCTTGTAACATTTTAGATAAGCTAGAGCTTTCCTCATGTACTGCACCAGTTCCTTTACCACCCTCAAACTCTGGCAATGTTTTTTTAATTTCATCACTGTCTAGTATTGCAGATCTATTAGATATAGCTATTTCATTTGCAATAGTGCTTTTTCCGGCAGCTGTTGGGCCTAAGACAATAGTAACTTCTTTGTTCCTGGATATTGTTCCTGGTTCTAAGCCAAGCTCTTTATATGCCAAAGTTTCAGCTTGCTCTTCAAGTTTGACCATAGCTGATTTAGTTCCAACAACTTCTTCACCGTCAATTTTATAAACTCTGCTTTGATGCCAATCTGTTGAATTATAATTAGATGCGGTTATTGTTTCTGGACGCGACTCCATTTCTCGGAGCGCATTTGTAACTGCCGGATGATTATTAATTTGTTCTCTTGTCGGATTAGTACCAAGTAAAAATTTTAAATTAGCTAGTGAGTTAGGCTCTTGTGCTTCATCCACTTCTCTAAAAGTATTAGTTACTAATTGATCTGTTTGATCTTCAGCTGCTTTACCAGATGGCTCATCGAAGCCCTCTAAGCCTGGCTCATCTTCAATCGCGTCCTGGCGGCTTTTCGGCGCATCATCGAAAGTGCGTCTAACATCGCCAACTTCTGCCCGATCAAAATCGCCTCGCTCAATTCCTCTTCTGACAGACTCGGCAAATCCTCTTGCTGCGTTTGCATAGTTGTTTGTTTCCCTGGCTGTTCTTGCTGCCGCTGAGAGTTCATCGCTAAGCTCTCCTTTTCTCGTTGCAAGCGCCTGGAGGAACGTGATCGCTTTGCCATTTTGATTTGCCCTTTCTTGGTTTCTAGTTTTCTCTAGTTTGTTTCCTTCGGCTTCAATGCGATCTGCATTTCTGCTTAGATTCTCAAATGCTGTTTTATCTTCTCTAAGTATCTTATACGTTCTATCTAATACCCTGGCACGTTCCAGGAATAAACTTTCGGCAAGCACCTCATCACCAAATAAACCAGTTTGTACTTCATTAACTAAATCTTGTTCATTGACCTGGCGAACAATAGTTTCTGCCTGGAAAGCATTTGCAACATCAGACCTTGCTAAAACCTGGATGGCTGCTTGTTGCTTGTCAGGATCCTCGATCAATCTTCCAACTATAGCACCATAGTTTGAAGGTATGACGCCATTAACAATAGATCCAAAAGCATCCTCGCTTAATTTTTCGAGATCTCTTGCTTGTCTTACTAACACTGATCGCGGAGGTAGCTCAGATAATCTACCAGGTTCAACTCTAAGTATTTTTGCTGCATCGATAGCTGTGCCTGTTCCCTGGGCAATGTTTGCTGTAGCTGCTATCACTCGCGCTTTTTCTGAGCTTATGTCATCAACTTCACGCAACTTATAGCCAACCAGGTTAATCTCCTGGCTAGGATCTTGGTCCATTATTCTCTTGGCTAATCCAGCTCTTTGGTGTCCATCTGCAACGAATATCTTGCCATCAACATCTTCCCAAAAGATAACTGTTCCGGCTTTTACATCATCCCATTCTGTAACGCCTTGCAGTCTTTCGGTAACACCGTACTCATCGCCACCCTCTTTAAACTGAAATCTCTTTGCATCGATCAAAGCATCTCTGGCAGGAACGGAAAACATAACACCATTTAAATTGTCAGTGGAAGAAGCAATTATCTCTGGCGTTGGTTGTATTGTGGTTTCGTCAGATATAGCAGGAGCTTTATTATTAAAGACAGCTGCATCCGCTTCTGTTGTTCGATTATTATGTTCTGCCTGAGATCTGGCAAATTGACTATCTACAAACGGATTATCGGCCTCAAACTCTTCAGCTTCCTTGGCTGCTTTTTCTAAGAATTGACTGTCCTTATTTGCCCTTCCTGCTTTTGCTAAGACATTAAAACCGCCTTTAGCAGTATCAACAGTTACTCTAAACCCAACAGGCAATGCTGCACTACCAACTGCCGCAAATCCTACGTTTCTAATAAAATCATTCCAGGTATAATCATAACCTTGTTTTTCATACCATTGTTTAACGGATGCTTCACTCATAGCCGTAACTCCGGCTCCTAATGATGCCTCGAAAAAAGCTAACTTCATTAAACCTTTTGAACTTAATCCTAATGGTAACGTGCCTATGATAGTAGGATCCTCAACAATTCCCACGACTTGACCTAAGAATTGACCAATCTGTCCACTAGTTCCTACAGCCCTGGACGATATCTCATCATTGTATTCTTTTGCTGCTTTTGCTCTTTCCGATGCTAAATCCTCAAGACTTTCAAGAGTAATATCTTTTAGGTGATCCGGTATTATTTCTTGGTTTTGATTTAAAAATCCAAGAATTTGTGTTGCCCTCCATTCATAATCAGATCTAGCTTTTCCTGGTGTAGCAGTTGTTGAAAAGAAACCTCTGTTAATATAAGAGCCTGGATCTACGAATGTTTCGTTAGGGAATAGCTCACTTACTTCCTCTACAATAGGATCCCATAAATCTTGCAGTATTCTGTCTCTACTTTGAGATTGATCTAAATACTGTGATTTCTTTCTAGCAGCATTATAATTTTCTTCGAACCTGGTAATTGGTTTTGATAACCCTTGCAGATCTCTTAATGTTAATTTGTTGGGTTTATCAAACTGTATCATTGTTTAGTTTTCAGCCATTCTGTGTAAACTTTTTTACCGCCATCAACTACAAAATTTACATAGTCTTCAAAAAGGTTTCCTTCTGCATCATCTGGAATTGAGGAAAATAGTCTGTCAAGGCTTTCCTCATCAATCTTTCCAGCATCTATTCCACCCTCGATTTGTTTGACAAGTTTCTCTGTTTGTTTTTCGTTAAGGCTTGAAGCAGACTCAAAAGCAAACCTCTGTTCTTGCCCTGATCTATTTTCTACTGCCGGATCTTGCGTTGTTGAAAAAGGTGTTTCATCAGCTTCTTCGGTATAAACATCAGAAAGGTTTATAGTTCCTACTACTTGGTCTTTAACTTGTGGGCCTGATATTTCAGGAATAGGCTGCAAGAAATCCATTGGATCAAATAATATAGTTGCTCCATCAACATCTAAAACAGGAACATCATCGCCAAATCTATCAACATCTTCTACATTTGAAATGTAATATTGATTGCCCCCTGCAAAAATTAACTTATAGGTTTCTTCTTCTTTAATTTTTCCTGGATAAGCAGGATCTATTTTCTGACCTGTGATAGCTTCTATTGCCGCAGGATTTAAATTTGCAATAACTTTTTCCATATCGGCAGCTGTCATATTCGGAGGAATAAACGTCATCTTTTCTCTTATTGGCTGCATACCTCCATAGGTAACCTCACCTGTGTCAGTCATTACAATACGCTGACCGGAAGCTAACTGTAAGGCTTGCGTATAAAGCTCTACAGATTCATCCATGTTATCTTTCCAATCGCCCAAACCTTGTTGAGCAGCAAGCTCTGTATATATAGCTTTGGCCACATCCTTAACCGCAGATTGTTGTATTGGAGCATTAAACATATGTTTGCCAACAACATCCAAAAATACTTGATCAGTGTTTGAGCTTATAAATCCTGGAGGTGTCAAATCATTCTTTAATCGATCCATACCATTTACTGCCAGGGTTGCAGCTTGTGTAGATCCTATCGTTACAAGGCCACCGACTAACGCATCACTTTTATTATATTCTGATAATTGCGTAAGAACCTCACCACTACTTTCGCCAATAGTTGAAAGCATACCTAATATGTCAAGCTTAACAGCACCTTCAGATTTTTCTAAAACTAAACCTAACTGATCAATTTCATCTTTAAAAAAGACAGGGGGATTTACTAAGCCATATTCTCTTGCAACAACTGTCGCTTGTTTTAATCTTTCTGTAAGAGCGCCCTGGTCAATTTGTAATCTGCTATCCTCACCAACGCCAATGATTTCATTTCTTTTGATTAGCCCTACTTTAGCTGCATAACCCATAGGATTATTCTTAATTTCTGTTCTCATGTTAGTAAGAAAACTTTGAGCTTGCTTTACCCTGGTAACTTCCTCTGATGTATCTAACGCACCATCAAAACCATTTGTTTCGATGTTTGTTACATATGCCTCTAACTCAGCTAATGATTTAGTTCTTAACTCCCCAAAGAAATTACTTGTGTCTTGCAATCCTCTTGCAGCTGTGGACGATGCACCTCCATCATAATTAATTACATTAGATGAGTCCGATAATAAATCAGCAAGTTCTTTTTGATCAATCTGACCACCGTTTTCTAAAACATCTTCCAGATCTTCTACTTTGTTAATTATAAACGTAGATTGAGCCTCAACTGCCCTTTTGTTTCTATTGTACTCTGGAGATAACAAGCCATTTATAAAACGTAGGCTCGTTTCAAAATCCATACCTGGTAAAGTTGTTTCTCCAGATTTTATATCGTTTATAAATTCTTCCTGTTGACTAAGATCTTTTTGATAAAAATCAAACAATATATTATTTTTTAAAGCCTCTTCTCTTACAGTTTCCGACCAAGTTATTAAATTCTCTGGCCTTACACCTAGAGCTTCTAATTCTTCAGCACCTAGCTTTATATCGTTTTCTAGCTCTTCCGGATCAAATCCTGGAACAATAGCATTACCGATTATAGTTTCTGCTTTATTTGCAGATGCTATATTTTGTCTATCTTTTAAAGTTCTTAATGTTTCTTTAGACCAAAAATCAGAATATCTTAGTCCTGCTTTTTCTGTTTTGCCCTGGAGATTTGTTCTTAATAATGCAGCTGATACCGGATCAATATCTGATAGCGCTGCCGGAAATCCATCTGAAACACTTTTTAATTGTGACTGTACTGCACTAAATGGAGTTTTATTGTTTTGACCCTCTGTTAGAATTTTTGCAATTTCTAGCTCTGCTTCAGTTTGTATTTCTGCAATAGCTATTTTATTTGCAGCTTCATAAGCAGTTTCTTCCTCAAGACCTCTTGGGCCACCCTGGGCTTGCATTGCCTCGAGTATTGGCTGCGCTCCCTCTGTTCTTACTCTTTCGATACCAGACCTTACAGATTCTTTCTGTGCAGTCTTAAAAAGAAAATCACCCATCTGATCAAATGTCTGTGATATGGTTTGACCAACAGCGGCCTCTCCACGAAGTCCGGCAAAGTCTACACTTCTAGGAATGTTAGCTTGCAATCCAGCGCTTGTTAATCTTGGTAATCTAGCCATTATAAAGTTCCATATCTATAAGCAGCTCCGGTGAGTGTTCCAATCGCTGAAATGGTTGCAGATCTTCGGGCAGCACTTCCAGCTTGTCTATACTGATCAGCCTGATTAATAGCATATTCTTTTGCAAGTATAGCGTTATCTCGCGCTGTAGAATAATCCCTTGAGGCCGTTGCCATATTAGCATTAAATATTGCACTAATGTTTCCAGAGCCAGTTGAACCAGATCTACTTATTAAAGTAGCTAAGTTTTCATTTAGCCTGGTCAGAACATCAGCGCCTTGCTGTTTATACCTGACTGCTTCCGCATCGCCCTGGAGTAATGTCTGAGAAGCTTTAGCGTCATACATTTTTTGCTCAGCGCGGCCAGCCTTTATCTTTCCAACCGCTGAAACGGCTGATCCTATCATCATCGCTGGAGCTGCAAAACTAGCCATATCTAACTTCCTACACTTAATTTATATTCCAGGCCTAATACAGTCATAGGTAATGGAACATTCTGAGTTAATGTTATTTGTCCGGTAGCACTATACCCTAAGATACCATGCGCTGTTTTTAATCCGGTAAATGCCTGGATAGGTGTATCGAGAACACTCACACCAAAATTTCTAAACGATATTTGTTTACCGTTGATTACAAGATCTTTTGTTTCATTGAGTAGAGCATCGACCTGGACAATACGTTTCTTAACACCTTGCACCGATCCAGAACTTAGCACTGGCTCAGTCGGCATTGTCTTTGCCTGGACTGTATATTCTAATCCTACTTGAAAAGTAGATGATGCTGCTTTAGCAAACGTAATTGTAAACGGAGAGGCCGGAACCGTCTGAGTTGGCTCTACAACACCATCACGAACAATTTCGACAGTTGACCCTTGAAGATGGTCCATCGTTGTTGAGGAGGCAGCTCCTCCAGTCTTAGCACTATCTAGGGTTACATCTTTGTCAAACTTTTCTAAATAGTATCTGACTTGCGAATTAACGGTACGCTTTACAATGCAGAAGGTATCGGAGATCTCTGTGGCTACAGCAATAAAATTACCGTCCGTTGTAAATGAGCTGGGCGCTATAACCTCTTGCCCAACCAGAATAGAATAAACTGACATAGATCCGTCATCACCATTAACAATAAATAATCGATCTGCCTCATCAGTTGATGTTGATCTACGAGCCGCCAAGTCAACAGGGTTTTTTATTAAATGCGACGAAAGTACCGATATCTGTTGTATCTGGTACGAGTTAGTATTTGACCCAAATTGAAATGCGTTTATGGCTTTACCCTGTCTTTGAACAAATACAGACGCGCCATTAAGATCTTCTATCGGAACGCCTGGCTTTGCGCCAAGTCTTGTTTGTGGCCGGATAAGAAAAGTTGCTGGCGTAACCGGAGAATCTTCTGACTGAATAACAACAAACTCACCGCCAGTAGTAAATATTCTAAGATCAGCCCCAGCAATTACAGCCACAATACTATTTAATTGATTAGTGTTTATGGTTGCTTCAACGCTTTCGTCATCCAATCCAGTGCCAGGATCGAAGTTGAAGAAATCAATAACTCTTGATCCCCATATAGTATTAGGCCTGGACTTTGATCCACCGAAATATAATCTACCCTCATGGAACGTAGCTGATTTTGCCCATCCTCGAGCATTGCTCCAGACATCCTCATAGCCATGTTCACTCTTCCAATTACCAGCTACAACGCCACTCGTATCAAAGAACGGAACTTCTGTGACTGCCTTCATTACTGTTGCGCTAACAAACTCTACATACCTGGCTCGTCCAAAAGTAGTATCAACCTGGGCAAATTCATTAACGCTTGCCGCTGAGAAGGCTTCAACCTTATATCCTGTTGAGCTGTCCGGTGCTGTAGTCCAAGGTGGGTATATTGTAGCAACTTTAGTTGACGCCACATAATCATCAATAAACCTAGATTGTCCTGATCCAGTGCCGGAAGTAAGCGTAACGGACATTCCATTAGGCTGGTCATCAGACGAGTACGCAGATCCGGATTTGAGTGTGATTGTACTAGCGCCCCCAGCTTGAGCTGTCCCTGTGTCTGTCGTTACGCTTGAAGCTGTAATAGTAATGTTACCGGATACTGCGCTGGGGGTAATTGTAAAATTTGGCGAATGTATACTTAAAGCATAAGGATATTGCGGAACATTAGTTAACGGTAAGTTTTCTAACGTCCAGTTTGTATCTGTGTTTCTAACAAGTCTTTTTGTCTGCAAATCTTCATGGCATAGAATAAGTGTATCAACAGCCTGGGTATAGGTAATTTCATCAAGCATAGCCGCTGTAATGTCTGAGGCAGCTATATAATCATTGCCTGTTCCATTTATGTTTGCTTGTAGAACACCAGCCTTGAATACATAGATCCGGCCAACAACTAGAACTAAAAGAAAACTATCTGTGACGCTAAACTCAAAAGGTATTAGTTTAAATGCTGTAAAGCCTGTTCCAAAGTTATAAATAAACTTTAGGCCATCTCTACGCTTTAGACCGCCTTGAGGCTGTATAATAACATTTGTCGCTTCTTCCAGGGCGTTCTGATATTGTGATAAATCTGTCCTGGCTCGTAATAGCGGATCTAGTTCACCAACAGAAAAGTTTGTTTGAAACTGAGTAATACGCATTTACTGCCTCACTTGGATTAGCGAATAGTCCTCGACAATTTGTGTTGATTGCCCCCTGGCATCGATGTTCATAGCTTCACGCATCAAACCACCTCGACCATTTTCTCCAGGAGATCCAAATGCAATTCCTCTAAAATAATCTGCTTTTCCTATTTGGTCTGTAATAACGATTGCTAACTCAGCCGCTAATGCCGTTTTAAGCAAGCGAACAAAATAGTTTGGCATCTTAGCTTCGGCTATAGTTTGTTGGTAATCAATAAAAACAGTTTCCATATTACTGACTAATTGATCTCCATATATTTCCCAACCATAACGAACAGATCTTTGCGCTGTTCCGCTTGTTTCAAATACTGCTAGCGCACCAGTTAGATGATCGCCTGGCATTTGATAGGCATATTTCCATTCATTTATTGGTGTAGCTGATAGTCTAGCCAGTTGGATTTTGGCTAGTGACCAAGACCAAACATAAGTGCTTAGTAATGTATTTTTTAAATCTGGATATAATCGATCGCAAGCCTGGGCAGTATCACTTCCCTCTGTAAACGAAGAAAGGGGCGAAGCCCCCAGCGAGATTAAAGCATCTGAGCAAATAGATAAATCTGTATCGCCTACGGCCATCATAACCCTCCAATGTATATATGGGGCCAGTTGCCCAGCCCCATATTAATTAGTCACTGTCAGTATTTGCTAATGTCGTTCCGTCATTAACGTCAACAACTCCGGCAGCTGAAATTGTCAGAACGTAAACGATAGTTAGAACTTGGGTTCCTCCTGTCGATGTTCTGCAAAAAATTATATCACCCACCGCAAGCGTATCATGAATACTATTAAAGTATCCTGCAGTGTTTACGTCAGCAATCGCATCAGTTGTTGAGT
>Ga0209634_1001584_pt1 | contig 16472 bp, 7 predicted proteins | sample LinPmetageLP40_FD_184043 | JGI IMG/M metagenome (GOLD analysis project Ga0209634, IMG submission 184043) | Marine viral communities from the Pacific Ocean - LP-40 (SPAdes) (version 2) | ecosystem: Environmental > Aquatic > Marine > Oceanic | place: Pacific Ocean | collected 2010-08-26
AAACTACGGTGAAAGAAGTGGCTGCTGTACCACCAAAGCTAACTGCCGTAGCACCTGTTAGATTCGTTCCTGTAATAGTAACGGTAACACCTGTTGCTGCACTCGTTGGTGTGAAGGATGTAATAGTGGGAGCGGGAATAAATGTAAACCCTGCTTGCCCAACTGTGCCACCAGGCGTAGTGATCGAAATGTTTCCAGAACTCGCTGCACCCACTACAGCGGTAATGCTCGTGGATGAAACTACTGTGAAAGATGTGGCAGCTGAGCCTCCAAAACTAACTGCGGTAGCACCAGTTAAATTCGTTCCGGTGATGGTAACGGTTGTGCCACTTCCTGCACTCGTTGGTGTGAAGGACGTAATAGTGGGAGCGGGAATAAATGTAAACCCTGCTTGCCCAACTGTGCCACCAGGCGTAGTGATCGAAATGTTTCCAGAACTCGCTGCACCCACTACTGCGGTAATGCTAGTAGCAGAAACTACGGTGAAAGAAGTGGCGGCTGTACCTCCAAAACTTACGGCAGTGGCTCCGGTTAAATTAGTCCCTGTTATGGCAACGGTTGTGCCACTTCCTGCACTCGTTGGTGTGAAGGACGTAATAGTCGGAGCGGGAATATATGTAAATCCTGCTTGCCCAACTGTGCCACCAGGCGTAGTGATCGAAACATTTCCAGTTGTACCGGCATCGACTACAGCGGTAATGCTAGTGGCTGAAACTACTGTGAAAGATGTGGCAGCTGAGCCTCCAAAACTCACCGCTGTAGCACCCGTTAAATTAGTACCAGTGATGGTGACGGTAGCACCTGCTGCTGCACTCGTTGGTGTGAAGGATGTAATAGTGGGAGCGGGAATAAATGTAAACCCTGCTTGCGATGCTGTTCCACCAGGCGTAGTGATCGAAACATTTCCAGTTGTACCGGCACCGACTACAGCGGTAATGCTAGTGGCAGAAACTACGGTGAAAGAAGTGGCGGCTGTACCTCCAAAACTTACGGCAGTGGCTCCGGTTAAATTAGTCCCTGTTATGGCAACGGTTGTGCCACTTCCTGCACTCGTAGGCGTGAAGGACGTAATAGTCGGAGCGGGAATAAATGTAAACCCTGCTTGTGCTACTATTCCACCCGGAGTAGTTACTGACACGTTACCTGAAGTACCAGTCCCCACTACAGCGGTAATGCTAGTGGCTGAAACTACGGTGAAAGAAGTGGCGGCTGTACCTCCAAAACTCACCGCTGTAGCACCCGTTAAATTAGTACCAGTGATGGTGACGGTAGCACCTGCTGCTGCACTCGTTGGTGTGAAGGATGTAATAGTCGGAGCGGGAATAAATGTAAACCCTGCTTGTGCTACTATTCCACCCGGAGTAGTTACTGACACGTTACCTGAAGTACCAGTCCCCACTACTGCGGTAATGCTAGTAGCAGAAACTACGGTGAAAGAAGTGGCTGCTGTACCACCAAAGCTAACTGCCGTAGCACCTGTTAGATTCGTTCCTGTAATAGTAACGGTAACACCTGTTGCTGCACTCGTTGGTGTAAAAGATGTGATAGTCGGAGCGGGAATATATGTAAATCCTGCTTGCCCAACTGTGCCACCAGGCGTAGTGATCGAAATGTTTCCAGAACTCGCTGCACCCACTACAGCGGTAATGCTAGTGGCAGAAACTACGGTGAAAGAAGTGGCTGCTGTACCTCCAAAACTTACTGCTGTAGCGCCAATTAAATTAGTACCAGTGATGGTAACGGTAGCACCAGATGCTGCACTTGTTGGAGTGAAGGAAGTTATGGTAGGAGCCGGAATAAAAGTAAATCCTGCTTGCGATGCTGTACCCCCAGGAGTAGTTACTGAAACATTACCTGAAGTACCAGTCCCCACTACTGCGGTAATGCTAGTTGCTGAAACTACGGTGAAAGAAGTGGCTGCTGTACCACCAAAGCTAACTGCGGTAGCACCAGTTAGATTCGTTCCGGTGATGGTAACGGTAGCACCTGCTGCTGCACTCGTTGGTGTGAAGGACGTAATAGTCGGAGCGAGGGGGAAAGTTGCTGCGCTGGCAGGGTTTCCTGCAGCAGTTGATATGAAATAATTTTCAGTGACTGGTGTACCATTATATTCATATACTCTAAAATGATAAGTTGTTTCCGGGCTTAAAGCTGTAACTGTTATGTTGGTGCCACTTCCATTATATACTACATAATTTCCAGTGCCAATTTCGGTACCACTTCCAAAGTTGGCATTAGCAGTGTAGGTGGTTAAATCACTGGGAACAGCATCCACTGGACTGCCTTCTTTAGCGACCACTATACGGTCAGAACCGCCTCCTGCTGTCCAGTTGATATCCATTTGTGCCGTAGTTATGCTAGCGAAGGCAATATTAGTTGATTGCACCGTAGGCTCGCAAACGCCACCATCGTTTATTGTCCAACCAAAAGTTGAAATTATATTGGCTCGGGCAATAGCTGCCGAAGGGGAACAATAAATAATGCCTGTTGCATCAAGTTGTACACCATTTTGAAGGGTAAGGCTACTCCAACCTTCTAAGATGGCATCGTAATTGGCAGTGGAGAGGCCTGAACTAGTGAACATTTCAATCATTCCATCTGTGGCTGTTACATTAACCACTGAGCTAACATCCCAAGTTCCAAGGTCTTGATTGAAAGCCGTAGCACTACGAAACATACGGTACATATTCGTTGCACTTCCTACATCCCAATTACTAATATCTTGATTGAAACTGGTTGCAAAATAAAACATAGTAGCCATATTGGTTACATTTCCTGTTCCTGTATTTGTAGACCATGTCAGCGGTGCGCCAGCATTGTTAAATGCAGCAGCAAAATTGAACATATCATTCATATTCACTACGCTACTCACATCCCAGGAGCTAATATCCTGATTGAAACTAGAGGCACTCCGGAACATGAAAGACATATTGGTCACCATGCCAGTCCCCCCATTTGTTGTCCATGTAAGTGGTACACCCCCATTGTTGAATGCCGAGGCAGAAAGAAACATCCGACTCATATTTAATACACTACTCACATCCCAACTGCTAATATCTTGATTGAAGCTTGTGGCATCCTCAAACATAAAACTCATATCAGTAACATTGCTTGTGCCGCCATTTGTTACCCATGTAAGTGGTGCGCTCCCATTATTGAATGCGCTGGTACTCCGAAACATTGCCGTCATGCTCGCTACGCTTGATACATCCCAGCTACTAATATCTTGATTGAAATTAGTACCAAAGAACATAGAATTCATAGAGGTTACATTGCCTGTGCCGCTATTTGTAGCCCATGTAAGAGGTGCACCTCCATTATTAAATGCAGTAGCCTCATAAAACATACGAAGCATATTTTCGACTGAAGACACGTCCCAGTTGCTAATATCTTGATTGAATATGCTACATCCTTGAAACATGGACGTTACATCAGTCACTGAAGTAAGATCCGGTACATCTGTTGCTGGAATGGTTAATTGTGAACAACCATAAAAGGCACCAGCCATAGAGCTCCAGGCATTGTCTCCCCATTGTTCTACGGTTCGTATTTTTAAGCGATCTCCGGCATTATTGAAATAAATTCTGGGGAATGTTCCAGTTATCTCAACTCGATAAGTTGCTCCATCCGTCAGTCCAGTGATAACTGCATCTCCAATTTGAGCAGTGAGAATTCCATTATCTGATACATTTCCCTCATTTTCCCAATAAACGGTATAATTACCAAATTCGGCAGGAAAGGTGGGGATGGTGATCTGCCCATCGGCTGTGGCCACCCATGTTGTGATGAAAGGATCAAGGCCATCAAGTACGGTAATAGCAACTGTTATATCGGTATTATTTGTACCGTTATTAGCACGAACGGTAACATCGTATATATTATCTAAGCCATTATCGGTGGGATTTTCGAAATCGGGTGGAGAAGCAAAGGTAAGCTCTCCTGTAGCAGATATATTAAAGGCGGCAGCATCTGTACCTAATACACTAAATGTGATTCCCGTATCAGTAGCTCCGCCATCGCCATCATTCGCATCGAAATCGAAGATGATACCGATTCCGCTTTCGGTGAAATTAGCTGCTGTAGTAGAAGAGGTGAAAATAGGAAATGCTTCCCATAACATTATACTCACATCATCATCGGCATAATTTGAAATAGCAATATCTGCTTTCCCATCTTTATTGAAATCGCCTGCAGCCAAGAAAGTGCTGCTATTTCCAACTGAGAGCGCAAACGGAGTTGAGAAAGTGCCTGTACCGTCTCCCAATGCCATGGTCAGGCCACTATAATTCGTTTCGGAGGTGGCAAAATCCGCATACCCATCGCCATTAAAGTCTCCGATGATTACTCCAGTTGGGTAGGGGGTTGCCCCTCCTCCTACGGGGATATCCGCTGTTGATGTAAAGCCCCCAGTTCCATCGCCCAAACGAACACTTACCGAATACCCATCAAAATTTGCTGTTGCAAAGTCCAGATTTCCATCCTCATTAAAGTCCGCCAATGCCAGGGAAAGAGGACTTTCTCCAACTGAAATGTTGGTAGAACCTGAAAACCCTCCAGCTCCATCGCCTAAACGGATGCTGACATTATCAGAAAAGAAATTAGGAATAGCTAAATCTGCTATCCCATCACCATTAAAATCGCCAATGACAGCCGCACGTGGAAAAGTACCTGCCGTAATAGTGGTGGTTCCTGAAAAACTACCGTTGCCATCGCCCAATCGGATGCTTATTCCTACAGAGGGATCGCCAACGGAAAAATCTGCATTCCCATCTCCATTAAAATCGCCAACTGATATTTGATCAGGACTACTGCCTACAGCAATGGAAGTGGTTCCTGAAAAACCACCTGCACCATCACCTAAACGAATACTTACATCACTAGAACCTGAATTTGCAATGGAAAGATCCACATTCCCATCGCCATTAAAGTCGCTGATAGCAATCGAAGTAGGTTGGGTGCCTACAACAACATTAGCTGCACTAGCAAAACCTCCCAAACCATCTCCCAATCGAATACTTACTAAATTATCAAAACGATCTGCTGTTGCAAAATCTGGATTACCATCATTGTTGAAATCACCAATGGCTACCCAGGTAGGGGTATTGCCTACTGCTATGTCTGTTCTTGCATAATTCAGTAGCAGTGTAGGTGTGTTGGTAACCGTGAACTGCCTAGTCGTACTACCCGTAATAGTTTCCATAGAGCTGGCTTGTAAACCTGTTGTATTGTCCTGTACTACGATTGGGCTAATGGAAGTTGCCCCGGCTGGCACTGTTACAGTTAGGGAATTTGCCGAACCAGAAGAAGGAGTTGCCTTTACCGCACCGAAGTACACCGTATTATCTGCAGGGGTGGTATTAAAGCCTGTACCCGTAATGGTAACGGTCGTTCCTATTCCTCCAGAAGTAGGCGATATGGAAGTGATGGATTGTGAGTTTGCACTAAATGCAACTATGAGTATAAATGCGAAAGTGAGGAGTGCTTTGTGAAACCCGGTAATTTTTTGTACAAGCCAAATCATAGTCTACTTAAGTTTATCTTTTAATGTGTATTAAATTTTACTGACGTCCGTTTAAAGTTTAAGGTTCAAAATTCAAAGTGATCTGTATAGCGTATTAGCGCATTTATTCGTACTTCCCTGCGGAAACTGAAAGACAAACCCTAAAAGAGGGGTGTTTTTTCAAGTCACTGAAAAGTATCAATTCTGATCAATAAGGACGTGTTTTACACAGATTAAGAATTTAGTCGGATGTCAGTAATTAAATTTTTTGAATAAAATATACAGTACAGTTAAAATTTTATGATTGTGGACAATCGTATAATACATCATTTCCTCAATGTTAAGATTTTTAATGAATAAATTTCCTAAACAAGGACGAATGACCAGAAAAACTGTCCGAAGAGTAGGAATTATTTACCAAAGGCAATTGAACCCAAAATATGCAACAGAAAATCCCTGCCTTGTCGGCCGGCAGGTATTCCGACCCAAAATAACTGTGCCGAAGGCATCCCTTTGGGGTGAATCAGTCACTTTGCTCGAATTATGGAATTATGTCCTTAACCATAGCTGTCCGCGTGTCGCCATAGCTTTACCGCGTTCGCTATTAGCTTTAGGAATTGTTCATAAATAACTCATCGTTTTCACTCTTTCTTTTTCCCTTTCTATTCGTTAATATTTTAAACCGTAGCTAAGGCTATGCTTGAAAATATTGCCTTAATAAAGAAAAAAATAAATTCGTCAATTCCACTGACTTATTTATGGACAGTTCCTTAGCGGCTGCGAAGCGGAGGCACCGCTATGCTTTTCGTCCATAACTCGCTGATTCTTTATTCTTTTGAGTCTCATAACGAATCCTATTGCATAATTCGGGTTGAATCTAATACATTTGAATGGCTGGTGAGTGAAGCCTCATACTTGTTTTATGTTTGCACTAAAAAAAGAATCAGGAGTCTATTGTTGAGGTAAGTATTTCTTCGCTTTGCTGCGAAATGAAATTTTTGAGATGAACACACTTTTATGGTTCTACCACGAATTTAATGGAAATAGAAAGAGACATTTTCTCTATTGTTCTTATTCAACTACCCAAAAGTCAAAAGGAAATTGGTTAACTAAGGTTGATAAAGTCGTGACGGAAATTGGGTTTGAAGGATATTTCATTGAACAATGGGCTTACCGATAGTTTAAAGGTATTTTGTCAATGAAAACGCCTTAATCAACCAATTCCTAAATTAACTAATGATCAATATCGAAAACAAGAGCAAAGATTAACTTGCCTAATCTGTAACTTCACTAAACTTGTGGTAATACCACTTTTATAAGTCATCGAAGAGATTTTGTACATTAAAAAAGTTGGGTTGGTGTTGTGATAAAGATTTCTCCGTTTCTCTCCGATGACTTCGCAATTTATTTATCTTTCTCTTTTTCGCAATTCCAGATAATCCAACTATCTTAATTCACTTAATTTTAAGACTGAATGGATTTAAAGAAAAGTAAGGCCAATTTCGGCACATCTCCTGTATTTTTCACGGCTATATCTACTATACTTGGTGCAGTGATGTTTCTCCGATTCGGCTATGCCGTTGGAAACTTAGGTTTTCTGGGAACACTAGGAATTGTCCTGTTCGGTCACTTGGTGACGATTCCTACCGCGATGGCGATCGCGGAGATCGCTACCAATCAAAAAGTAGAAGGAGGTGGTGAATACTATATTATATCCAGGTCATTTGGGATTAATATCGGAGCGGCCATAGGTATCGCACTATACATGTCGCAAGCTGTCAGTGTTGCATTTTATGTGATTGCGTTTGCGGAAGCATTCACTCCCGTTATTGATTTCATAAATATCGAATATGGTTTTTTGCTGGATAAGCGATTGATCAGTCTACCAGTGGTTATTCTACTAAGTTTCTTAATGATGAAAAAAGGTGCGAACATTGGTATGAAAGCGCTTTATGTTGTCGTAGGTATCCTTTTTATTGCATTGATTTTGTTTTTTGTGGGAGATACAGGATATCAGGCTGCAGGAGAATTCAATATGCTGGCTAAGGTCGAAGACAACAAGGGTTTCTTTTTTGTCTTTGCGATTGTGTTCCCAGCGTTTACAGGTATGACAGCAGGAGTTGGCCTTTCAGGAGATCTCAAAGACCCGAAGAAGTCCATCCCAGCGGGAACGTTGATGGCAACGGTTATAGGTATGGTGATCTATGTATTTATAGCATATAAACTGACGATCTCAGCAAGTCCTTATGATTTGGTCAATGATCAACTAGTCATGTCTAAGATTGCCGTTTGGGGATGGTGGATTATTCCATTTGGATTGGCCTGCGCTACAATATCATCTGCACTTGGAAGTATCATGGTTGCTCCACGAACGCTACAAGCATTGGCAGGAGATCGTATTTTTCCTGCACCAAAGATGAATAGGACTCTTGCTAAGGGCAAGCCAGAAACCAATGAGCCTTATAATGCGACCATTGTTACCAGCATCATTGCTGTAGTATTTGTCTCAGTTGGGGATGTCAACGCTGTAGCGCAAATCATATCTATGTTCTTTATGATTACCTATGGATCGATTTGCCTAATCTCCTTTTTGCAACATTTTGCAGCCGATCCTTCTTATCGCCCTTCCTTCAAATCTAAATGGTATATCTCTTTGATTGGTGCCGTACTTTGTATTTATCTCATGTTCAGCATGAATGCAAAATATGCCCTAGTAGCCGTGGTCTTGATGTCAATCACTTATGTGATCATATCCAATACCAAGAAAGACAGTGAGGGCTTGGTGAAAATATTCCAAGGAGTGGTGTTCCAGTTGAGTCGTCAGATCCAGGTATTTATCCAAAATGCAGAACGCAGTGAGGAGAACTGGAGGCCATCAGTGATTTGTATTTCAGCAGATTTTTTCCAACGACCGGTAGCATTCAACTTTATGAGATGGGTTTCTCATCGATATGGATTTGGCACCTATATTCACTATATGAATGGCTACTTCTCCAAAGAAACTCATCGACAATCTGAAGATGAATTGGCGCGTTTGATCAAAATATCGGGAGAAAATAAGAGCAATGTATACCTCGATACAATGATCTCACCATCATTCACCAGCGCGATTGCGCAAGCGATTCAACTTCCAAGCGTATCGGGGAAAGACATCAATATGATTTTGTTTGAGTATGCTAAGTCAGAGCCAGATAACCTGCATCAGATTGTGGAGAACTTCACATTGGTAAGGTCTGCGGCATTGGATATTTGTATTCTCGGCACATCAGAGAAAGAGTTTGGCTTTCTGCACAGCATTCATATTTGGATCACACCTGCTGATTTAGAGAATGGCAATTTGATGATCATGATGGGGTATGTACTCATGGGGCATCCTGATTGGAAAAAAGCACAGATCAAGATTTTCAGTATCTTCCCTGCCAATGAAATGGCAGAGCAACGAGCAGAACTAATCGAATTGATCAAAACAGGAAGATTGCCAATATCGAGCAATAACGTAGAACTCATCGCTAAACAAGACGATGTCAGCACCAAAGAAGTCATCAATCAACGTTCTCAAGATGCAGATTTGACCATTGTAGGTTTCAGGAGTGAGGCGATCAAACAGAAGGAAGACATCCTCTTTGAAGGTTATGAAGGCATAGGCAATGTCTTATTTGTCAATGCTGCCAAGAAGAAGGAGATAAGTTAAGTGATTTGTATTCAAATGATCTCGTATGACCGATGACTCACACAAAATAATAGTCCAAGAATATCTTCAAAAGGGGCAAAGGCAGGAAGCTATCAACTATCTAATGCAAACTTATGAGGGTGTTGATAGTGTAGAAGCCGAAAAGCTCATTCAAAATATAGAATCAAGTGAAAGTTCAGCCACATCGATTAGCTCATCTTCTGGACAAGGTTGTGCAGGATGTTTTGGGGTGTTGTTCAAATTGACTTCCGTGTTGTTTATGTTCATTGGTCTATCGCTGTTGGTAGTGGCAGGGAGTGTGTACTACATCATAAAGCAGGAAAAACTGGAATTGGTAAAAGTTGAAGCCGTGGTTGTCGATTTACAGGAATCGCGCAATTACTTGGTCTTGCCAGTTTTAGAATATGAATGGGATGCGGTATTATACACGGATACAACAGAAATAGCGGTTGATAAATTGGAATTTGAAGTAGGGCAGCAGATTGAGGTTTCTATCAATCCGCATTATCCTGAAAGTGCTCATTTGAAAAGAGAAACAGACCAGAGTCTTTATGACTTGATTTACCAACCGAAAGTAAAGGATATCACCGATATTCAAATCATTCAGATTTTTTATGATTTGGTAACTTACTTGGTCATTCTTCCTGGGATGTTCTTGGTGCTGCTATCTGTTGCATTGTGGTGGATAAGCAACCGAATGATGAGAGGTAAAAAATGATAAAATGAATAATGTCAATTTAAAAACGGATAGATTAAGCTTACGGTTAGTGGAGCAATCTGACTTGGAAGTTATTCACAACCTGCATTCCATACCTGAAGTTGACAAGTACAATACACTGGGTATCCCAAAAGACATAGAGCAGACCAAAGCTATTGTGGATGTCTCTGTATCTGACAACGAACAGTTAGAAATCAGAAGATATACATTTATGATGGAGACAATTGATCATAATCAATTTGTAGGGCTCATCGCATTGAACTTAGGAAGTGACAAATACAAGTCAGCGGAAGTATGGTTCAAACTACATCCTGATCACTGGAGTAAGGGTTTTGGAACCGAGGCTCTAAGTGCCATCTTGGATTTCGGATTTGAAGAGTTGAAACTTCATAGGATTGAGGCCGGTTGTGCTGTCGAAAACATAGGGTCAGTTAGATTGCTTGAAAAAGCAGGGATGACCAGAGAGGGGAACAAAAGAAAAGCACTTCCATTGAAGACAGGCTGGACTGATAACTATGAGTATGCAATCTTGGAAAGTGATAGGGCTTAACACCCAATATCTTCACCTTCATTCCATAAGTAAATTGTGCGCTCAATAAATTCGGCAATGTGCGTATCGGCAACAGCTATTGACTTTGAAAATCGAATACAGCCTTTGCCAATGTTAAGCCCTTTGAGTAGGCTTCCATCAATATCAATTTTCTTTATATCCCCTACATATAGACTGACATAATTCATTTGTGCATTGAGGTGAAATATAATGCCTCTATCATCACTATAGCTCAGCATTTTGTAGTTGATGCCTTCTTTCAGTTCTGGTGCTTGAGATTTAATGATTTCTCTAATGCTCTCCAACGTTTTCTTTCTCCAGTCATTGTCAATGGTGGACAGATATTCAGTTGGTGTTTTTACTGCATATTGCATAAGACGGGTTTAAATATCGGATAATTATTTTATTTCTATTAAGAAATCCTCGAGAAACTAGACTTGCTTGTCGCACACTACCCTTATATTTAAGAGTAATTCGTTGTCGACAGTATTCATTTACTATGAAAAAGATTTTGGAAGAACTTTGTGGTTTTGTAGACCCTGAAATAAAAAAACTCAATGGCTACTACAATGCCAATTATCTGATCAAAAATCAGGGTCAAAAGTATATTTTCAAAACATATCTAAATGAAGGTAATACAGCTGATATATTGAATGCTGAAAACGATACATTAGTATTTCTTCAAGAAACTAAAAGTGCGGAATATCCTTCTCCCGTTCTATTTTTGAATGGTTCCACCGTGGCGAACTTTGAGATGGATGGTAAAGACGTCATTTGTAGAATGCTATCTTTTATTGATGGAGAATTTCTCGGAGATGTGGCTCATTCTAAGAAGCTGTTTAATTCATTTGGTTGCTTTCTGGCTAAAATGAATCTTAAACTTCAATCGTACAATCACTATACAATTCAAGCCAGACAAATAAATTGGGATATCCAATATCTCAATTTGAATAAAGAGTATATCGCTGATATCGATAATGCCAAAGACAGGAGTGTTGTACAGTACTTTTTTCAACAGTTCGAAGAAAATGTAATTCCTGCAATACCAAAATTGAGAAAATGCATCATACACAATGACGCTAATGAATGGAATGTCTTATGTGCCAATGGCAAAGTTTCTGGCATCATTGATTTCGGAGATTTGGTGTATTCACCCCTTATCAATGAATTGGCGGTAGCAATTACCTACGCCTGCTATGATAAGGAAGACCCTTTAGTCTGGACGCCTGATATTGTCAAAGGATACAATGATGTATTGTCATTGCAGCAAGAGGAATTAGCCATTTTATATTACTTGGTTGCTGCCCAGCTTTGTATTAGCGTATGCAATTCAGCCAAATCAAGAAAGGAAGATCCTGAGAACGAATATGCATTTAGCAGCGAAGAGAGTGCTTGGAAAATGATCTACCGTTGGCTAGCGATTAATCCAATAGCTGCTAAAAACTGCTTTTTAGATGCAGTAGGGTTTAATAAGATTGACCCGATGTCCTTAGAAAAAGTAGTAGATGTGAGACATCAATTCATTAGTCCAATACTCTCTTTGAGTTATGCTAAACCTATATATATGGATAGATCGGCATTTCAATACATGTATGACGTTAATGGCAATACATACTTGGATGCTTACAATAATATCCCACATGTTGGGCACTCGCATCCAAGGGTCGTAGAAGCGGGTCAGCGTCAAATGGCCAAACTCAACACAAATACCCGATATCTGTATGATCAATTATCAGAATACGCGGAGAGGCTGTTGTCCCATTTTCCTGATTCAGTGAATAAAGTCTATTTTGTCAATTCAGGAAGTGCCGCTACCGACTTGGCAATTCGTTTGGCCCAAGCTCATACCGGACATAAAAATATGATGGTCATGGAGCATGGCTATCATGGCAATACCCAAAATGGCATAGACATCAGTGACTATAAGTTTAGCCATAAGGTTGGTTCAGGCCAAAAAGGACATATTCTTAAAACTGTAATTCCCGATACTTATCGAGGTGAATACAAAGGACAAACTGAAGATGTGGGAAGCAGGTATGCGCAAGATGCTATCCAACAAATAGCTGAATCTGAAGAGCCGTTGGCAGCATTTATTAGCGAGCCGGTAGTTGGTTGTGGTGGACAGGTGCCTTTGGCCAAAGGCTACTTGAAAGCGCTCTATCCCGCGATTAGAAAACAAGGAGGTGTTTGTATAAGTGACGAAGTACAAACTGGATTTGGGAGACTTGGAGATCACTTCTGGGGCTATGAAGCGCAAGGTGTAGTTCCTGATATTGTGATATTGGGCAAGCCGATGGGTAATGGGCATCCTATTGGGGCAGTGGTCACTACAACTGAAATTGCTGAATCCTTTGGAAAAGGAGTTGAGTTCTTCAGCTCCTTTGGTGGTAATCCCGTATCGTGCGCTATTGGCTTAGCTGTTTTAGATGTTATTAAAGAGGAGGAATTGCAGGCAAATGCAAAGCATGTTGGAGATTATTATCAATCACTCTTTAGACAACTACAAAACGAATATGATTGTGTAGGTGATGTCCGTGGGTCAGGACTCTTTATAGGTGTAGAAATTATCCAAAAAAGGGAAACTCTGGAGTCAGATCAACAGCTGGCTTCACACATTAAGAATGAATTGAGAAACCGAAATATTCTCATTAGTACAGATGGTCCTTCAGACAGTGTGTTGAAAACAAAACCTCCTTTGTGTTTCACCAAAGAAAACGCAGAGCTTGTCACATCTAACATACATGATATATTGAAAGAAGTGACAAGGAGTTGAATTCAATACTATGGATAGTGTTACTAAATTCGTTTGAATTAGCCCTACCTTTGCGCAATGTCAAAATCAATAAAGAACCAGCGGGAAATCCTCGATAAGCTTAAGATTACTAAACTTAATCCGATGCAAGAGGAGGCACAGCAGGCCATACATGCTAACAGTGAGGTCGTCTTACTTTCACCAACTGGTACTGGAAAAACGGTAGCATTTCTCCTCCCAATTATCGCTACGTTGGATGTTGACTGCTCAGAAATACAGGCGTTAATTATTGTCCCATCAAGGGAATTGGCACTTCAGATAGAGCAGGTCACCAGAGAGATGGGCACAGGCTACAAAGTGAATGCTATCTATGGAGGACGGGTAGGGTCGAAAGATCGAATTGACCTTAAACACAAGCCTGCAATTCTTATTGGAACTCCTGGAAGAATAGCTGACCACCTGAGAAGAGAATCATTTCCAACTCAAGATATTAAGACGCTAGTGCTTGATGAATTTGACAAGTCTTTGGAAGTGGGTTTTGATGATGAAATGTATGACATTATCAATGCGCTGCCAAAAATTAAAAAAAAGATATTAACCTCTGCGACTCAAGGAGTAGATATTCCTTCATTTGCCAAAATTAATGAGCCTGTAACTATAGACTATCTGGGAGAAGGGATATCTCAGTTGGAAGTGAAAACGATCATTTCTCCAACAAAGGATAAATTGGACACCTTGGTGGAGGCACTCAGCCATATTGGAAACAAACCAGGCATTATCTTCTGTAATTTCAAGGATACCATCCAACGTGTAAGTGATTTTCTGACCGAACATAATATCAGTCATGGTTGCTTCTATGGCGGAATGGAGCAAAAGGATAGGGAGCGTGCTTTGATTAAGTTTCGCAACGGTACCCACCAACTTTTGCTTGCCACCGACTTGGCAGCCAGAGGAATTGATGTTCCTGAGATTAAATTTATTATTCATTACCACCTTCCTCAGCGGAGTGAAGAGTTTACCCATAGAAATGGGCGAACTGCAAGAATGGGAAGTGACGGCACGGCCTATGTCTTACAATGGAAAGGGGAGAAGTTGCCAGATTTTATCGAAGATTTGGCCGTTGAAGAACTGCAATCAGCAGCTGCACCTAAACCTTCCATATGGAGGACATTATTCATATCGGGTGGTAGAAAAGATAAAATATCGAAAGGAGACATTGCTGGATTATTCTTTAAGCAGGGCAATCTCAACAAAGATCAGTTGGGTATTATTGAAGTGAAGCTTGATTGTGCCTTTGTTTCGGTTCACGCTACAACAATAAATCAGCTAATCAAGTCAGTCGATAATAGCAGGCTTAAGAAGAAAAAGGTGAGAGTAACAGTGATTTAGGATTAGCGACACGAATCCAATAGTGTCCCCGCTGGCGCGAGCTCAATGTCATTAAGTTAAGGGATTGTTATAATGAATAAGATCTCTCCGAGATGACTTAGCGCGTGAAAAATCTCCGTTAAGTCATGCCGTAGGCATCTTTATCATAAAAACAAAAAGATAAAATGCTTAACTTAATGACATTGGGCGCGAGCTTTTAGCTCGTGTCCAACAACTATAGAAAATTAAAATTTTCGGGTGATTAGCGAAAGTCTAGACTTATAATTAATAGTGAATACATTGGAGGTAGGAGGTACGAGCTGCAAGCTCGCACCAACAGCAGTGCTATAAATAAGGGGATACCGGAATAAATCTGGCAAAGTTGTCCTTAATTCATCCTTCACCTTATTAGATCAGCTCCCTTTTTCGCATATTGCTGATATGTCCGAGAAGCCTTTCAAAATCTACAAATCATCCGCTGGGTCTGGCAAGACCTATACGCTGGTGAGGGAGTATCTCAGACTGGCATTGGCGCGACCGACCTACTACAGACATATTCTTGCAGTGACCTTCACAAACAAGGCCACGAGTGAGATGAAGACCCGAGTGATCGAATCGCTCAGAGATTTTGTCCATGGCAAACAGAATCCAATGGCGACTGAGTTGAAGACAATCCTTGATTTAGATGATGCCACTTTTCAGAAAAAATCAGCACAAGTATTGTCCAATATCCTGCATGGCTATGCGCATTTTTCGGTATCTACGATTGATACCTTTTTTCAGAAGATCATCCGTTCGTTTGCCAAGGAAGTGGGACTGTATGGTGGCTTTAAGCTAGAGCTGGAGCAAGAGCAAGTCCTCAATAAGGTGGTAGATCAGATGGTCGATGAGGTAGGGGAGAAAGATCAGTTGACGAAGTGGTTGGTGGACTTCGCACAGGAGAAAGTCAATGCTGGCAAGTCATGGGATGTGAAGAGAGATATCAAGAGTTTGGGCAAAGAGCTCTTTGGGGAAACCCTCAAAGGCATCGGCAGCGAGCTTCATGAATACGCCAAGGACAGAAGGCGATTTGCGGACTTTCAGGCTAAGCTAAAGGCGATCACACAGACATTCGAAAAGGAGATAGGAGCGATTGGTGCGCGTGGATTAGCAGCCATTTCTGCCGCTGGATTGGAAATCACTGACTTCTCCTATGGCAAGGGTGGTGTGGCTGGATATTTCCCAAAGATCGCCAACGGAGAGATCACTGAACCGGGAAAGAGAATCATGGGAGGGCTGGACAATACCGAAGCGTGGTATGCCAAGAAATCTCCGCACAAAGACATTATTGATCAGCTTGCAGGCCGTTCGTTGATCCCATTGCTCAATGAGGCAGTGGACTATTATCAGGCGAATTTCTATACCTATCAATCGGCAGTCGAAGTGAGCAAGCAGCTGTATAGCTTTGCGATCTTATCAGATGTCGTCAATAAGCTACAGCAGTATAAAAGTGAAGAGGGCGTGATGCTCATCTCCGATGCCGGAGAGTTTTTGCATAAGATTATCAAGGACAATGACACACCATTTGTCTATGAGAAAGTGGGATCATTCTTTGGTCATTATTTGATCGATGAGTTTCAAGATACCTCTGGTTTCCAGTGGGAGAATTTCAGACCACTGATAGAGAATGGATTGGCGGAAGGCAAGATGAGCATGGTGGTGGGTGATGCCAAGCAGTCGATCTATCGCTGGCGTGGAGGCGATCCGATGATTTTACAGTCCACAGTGCAGTCCCAGATAGGCGAAGCTTATACGACAGAAACTAACCTCGCTACGAACTACCGCAGTACGGAGCATATTATCAATTTCAACAACACGATTTTCAAGCACTTCGCAGAGACGATCGTACCGATG
>Ga0209634_1001585_pt1 | contig 16471 bp, 10 predicted proteins | sample LinPmetageLP40_FD_184043 | JGI IMG/M metagenome (GOLD analysis project Ga0209634, IMG submission 184043) | Marine viral communities from the Pacific Ocean - LP-40 (SPAdes) (version 2) | ecosystem: Environmental > Aquatic > Marine > Oceanic | place: Pacific Ocean | collected 2010-08-26
AGTGGCATCCACAATACTATTAGACGCAACAGCAACGGTTTGCTCAAATAAATCATAATTTCTAGAAACAAGATCTAAATCTGCGTAAGCTTGAGATATATCACCAGAGGTTTGGTTTATTTGATCCATCGATTTTATCAAATAATCGCGCTCCATGTTAGCAACATTGATTAGACTTTGGTATTTTTGTAAAACGTTTTTTGGTACTTTATTTCCGTTTTCTAACAAAACTAATTCATCTTCTGGAACGTCTTTAAACATATCGCCAGGATTTGTTATAGCATCAGTAAAACTTGCAAGATTTAAATTTCTTGCTGAATTAGGGTTTTTTATATAATCTATAGTTTTTTTAAGTACTTTAGAATCATAATCAATTTTATACTCTTTTTGTTGTTTTCTTAATTCTATATCACTATATAGCTTATCTTGATATTTTTTGTTTTGAAAAGCATTACCAACATCTATACTATCAAAATACTCATTAGCTTTTTCTTTTTGAAGATTAAAAACTTTTTGTTCAAATATGTTATTTCTAGTGTATTTGTCTACGTTTTCTTTTGTAAGAGGAAGATTTAACTTTTTAAGCTGAGCTTTAGCCTCAATCATCTCTTTTTCGTGGGGTTGAATAACTTCAGTGTAGGAACCTGGAGACATTCCTGCCACCCCAGGTATCATTACTGTATTTTCATATTTAACTAAACTAATATTATCAACTGCTGATTTAATATTGCTTGTTTCTAAATCTGTTGGAATAACATATTTATCGTAATCTTTAACGTTTTTTTGTTCAGATATCTCGTTTATTCTATTTGAAACATATGCAGCTGTATCTTCTTCTGTAGCTATTTTTCTAGCCTTAGGCATTATTACTTCAACATCACCTCCTTTACCAGCGTCCTTGAAGGCTTGCATATAGTCATTTACATCACCGTATTTTTCTTTAATAGAAGCTACAGTATATTCAACTCCGTCTATTTTTAACTTAGCATCGTCTTGTAATTCCAAAGAACCAATTTCCAAATCTGATACCATAGTAGGTGCAACTACTTTTTTTGACAGAGCACCCGCACCCGCTACACTGTCTTTTTGCTTTACTGGTTGTGGATCTAAACTTAAAAAATATTCTAAGTTCTCAGGATCTAATGTACTTATGTCTACTGGTTCGCTAAAACCAGTTGCTGTATAAAAATTATTTTCCATGTATTTTTGTTAATTAGTTTCTAATAGATCAAAAGCTGGTTGGTTTCTAAGGTCTTTTAATTCTTTAGCTCTACGCTGCACTTCTTTTCTATAAGCATTCATTTGTTCATTTAGATCCGCGTCTTGTAAATTTCTTGCTGCGTTGCTAGTTAAAAATTTTTCAAAAGGAAAACTATTACTAATTTCGTTTAAAAACTCTCTTTCTTGCTTTTTACCCTTTTTTTGTTTAAAAGCTTTTTTAAGTTCTTGTTCAAAATCTTGTCTATTATCTTGACTTTCAATAGCGCTTCCTTTGAACATTCCTTTTCGTTCTCTTATTTTTAAATAATAATCTATAAAGTCTCTTTCTTTGTTTAAATCGTAAGTATTTTCTGAAGCTTCTGTGTCTTCTGTTGCAGGTGTTGTAATTGTTATTATACCAGCGTTTTCTGTTACTGAACTACCTGAGGGAAGCGTAGACTGCATAGAACCTTCTGGATCCTCAAGATATATATTTAAAGTTTCAAGAGCTTTATTGTCACCAATTTCTTCCTTGTCTTTTTTTAAGTTTTTATTCCAAGTGTAATTTTTATCACCAGCAACAACACCACCTTGTGGATTTGGATCACCATTGCCATCTCTTTGAAATTGAACCTGCTGTGACGATGGTATCATTGATATAACTTCATCTGCTAAATATTGTTTCATTATAGACATCATTGTACCTTTGTAAGTAACTCCAGTTGGATGCTCTATTGTGTAATCTCTAGTACTAGCAGCGTCCCAAAGTAACTCTTTATCTTTTATAGTATCTATATCCCATCCTTTTAAAAACATATCAGACCAGATAGTATCAGCATCACCTCCACGTATTATAGAATCTATAGGCCCACTCGATGGTCCTACTAGCGAAGATTTTATTTGGTCTATATTAAAATAATCAACAGTACTAGTGTTTCCGTTTTTACCTTCTTTTGTTTGTTTATAAAACCCTGAACTAGACATTGCAGCCATTAAAGGTTTTGCAATACCTTCTAGGCCTAGGTCTTCTTTTGTAGGTATAGTCCTAATAATATCTTCTTCTTGAGCAAATAGTTTTTCAAATTCATTAATATTTAAATCATACTTCCAAGGAATTTCTTCTTTATTATCTGGATTAGTTATAAAGCCTTTTCCTTTTAAAAGCAAAACACCGTCTTTTTCTCCTAAACTTAAGTCACCTGATCCTTGTAATAATTTTTGAAATAAAATCTCCATATTAGGATCATTTAATTTTGACAATGTATTATTGCCACCTGCGCCATTTTCTTTAGCGTAATTAGCTATAGCTAATACGTTAGGTGCATTTCTTTTGTATATATCAATTTGATTATTTATAGACTGCAAAGCTCTAGCGCCTGTTCTTGCATCAACTCTTCCAGAATCCATACCGTTTTTTATATCAACATATTGATTTACTTTTTCATCCATATAAAACCTCATGTTTTTATCATACGAAACGTTACCGGTTGTTTTTATACCATCAAGATCTTCAGCTTTTTTCATATAAAGAATAGCCTCTGCGTTTCTTAATGCTTGCTGCTTAGCCGTGTAAGATGCTTTTTCAGCTTTTAATCTAGCTGCTAGCTGCGTAAAAGGTGACGATATTGATTTTATTTCTTTCTCATCATACGGTTTAACAACGTATATTGGATATCCTTGTGATCCTTGTTCTGCCATGTTTTATTTTTTATTAAGGTCCAAATAGACTACCAAGACCTTCTATCCCTCCAGCTATAGCATTGGTTTCGCTAGCTTGAGCCGCTGCTTGATTTGCTTCAGCGCTTGCTTGTTGTCCATACAATCTTCCTAATTTTGTATTATCTCTATTTTCTTGAGTATTAAACTCAAACGCTCTACCTTGCGACTCTGCATTTTGCACTCTAACTTCTTCATCTATTTTCATACCTTGAACTCTTTGCGCTTCAGCCGTTTGTCTTCTTTGTAAATCAGCTTCGCCTTGAGCTCTCATTTTTTGATTAGTAGCTTCTTGTTGTTCTATGTTAGCACTGATTCCTTTTTTACTCTTAAGCGCCATTTGCGCTAACGCTGTAGCCCCTCCAGCACCAGCCCCTGTGGCTCTTAGTGTATCTAGAGTATTTGCTAGTGCTATATCTGCCTCTTCTGCTTGCATTTCCGCGGCTTGAGTTGCCACACCTAAGTTAGCCATTGGATTGTTCATAGATCCACTTAAATCTTGAGCCATATCAGCTAAACTACTTTGATTATCAAAAGGGTTTATTGGATCTTGTCTATTGTTTTCTAAATCGTTTATAGCTCTACGCGCAGCTTTAGCTTTAGCCGCTGCTCTTCTTCTAGCTTTTCTAGCGCCGAGACCTTTTACGACCGCGCCACCTACTGTACCTGCCACTGCTGCTGTTACTGCTGCCATATTAAATTGTTTTTATTATTTCATGAGAAGGTTTAGGATCTACCGTATAACCTAGTTTTTTATGTGTTTCAATTAAATTAGCATTTCTACCAATGCTAAATATATAAGATTTACCAGATTTTTTTACAAATTCTTCTGCTGCTATTATTAATAATTCTACAGCATCTTTTCTGTCTTTATTTTTGTATTGTGGGTTAGATACTATCCATTCTAACAACACGCCTTGTGAGTTAGTAAAATATAAAAACCCGGCGACTATAGGTATATTGTTTTTTTCAACCATAAAACCTCCAGTTCCGTTATCAGGTAAAAAATCTTTGGGTGGTGCGACTTTCCAGTACTTCCACTCCAACCACCAAGCCACTAAAATGTCCCAGTCGTTTTCTACTAATTTTCTAATATTTAATTGCATATAATTTTATTCTATAGTAAACACACTACCTACACTGAAAAGTTCTTTTAAACCATTAGCATCAGTAGCGGTTAATTGTACTGTTTGACCGTTAGCTGTAACAGGTCTTGTAGTATCGTTTGTCATTTTAATAGTTGCTGTATATCCTTTTATACCCATCATTGAGTTACCAAATATAACTTCACCTATTCTAGCTGGTGTGTTGCTTTTAATAGCAGCAACGTAATTGTTTTGTTTTCTTGCAAATCCAGCATATTGCGTTATTCCATTTTCTTGGTATTGACCTTGATCATAACTCCATATAGTTGAAGCTGTGTCTTGTAGTGATTCATATCCTGATTCATCAACGTTTTCATCATACCCTGTTTCATCACTAGTTATAGACGTAACTTCCCAGCCATTAGTACCTTCGTAGCTAATAGTGTTAAAGTTTTTCATTTTATCTGGGTTTGGGTTGAATACAAAAGTAACACTGCTAGGTTTTATGCTAGCGCCTGTTTGATTGTGAAAAACATTTCTTGGTGCATTTGCCACGTAGCTTTGATACCATTTACCAGCTTTGCTATTATACATGCTGCCATTTAAACTTGTTATAAAGCTAGGATTATACGAATAAAACGTAGTCCAACCTTGGCTTCTTTCATCAAAAGCTAAAGTTTGAAACTCAGTAGCTTCAAACGTGTTAGTCATACTAAGTATGTAGTTTTGATTATGTATATCATAACCACCTGTTAATCTTCCAGTGCTAGTTATTAAACCTAATTTATCTCTAAAGTAATCACTCATACCATAGTTAGATATTTCAGTTATACCATCTTGAGATAACCTTAACACAGAATTTCTATTTCTATCAACAAAATATTTTCTATACCCGTATACTGCAAATGATTCTGGATTAGTTCCTATACCCCAATTACCTGCGTAAGGAGTTATTTGTCCTATAACTAAGTTAGCAGTTGTTGTTATAGCAGAACCTTCAGCAGAATATATAGCGTCTTTATCTATCAAAGCTCTATTAACTTTCTTTTCTTGAAAAACTATAAGATTAGTATCTTCTGCGTATAACTTTTGTATAGTTCCACCTATAGGATCTACGCTTCTAGTTATTTCTTCTGCTACACTAAATTGGTTTGTATTGTTAATACCAGTTCTAGAATTATAAACTCCAGAATATATAAGAGAATTTCCTCTACGAGACTGTTGAGATTCATCTTCTACTAAATAAGCTTTAACACCAAAGTCAACGCTAGCATTATTGTAACCACCTTTTATCCTTGATTCTTCTAAGTACCAGTCTTCATTAGGGTCAGCAACTTGTGGTGAAGCAGTGCTAGCTAGTCTCTTTAACGCAAAGGTATTAAAATAACCTACTTCAATAGTGATTCCCATATATATTAATTATTACTTGTTTTTATTTATTTTTCCTTTTACAGTGGTCCTAAATTACATTGGTTAGTATAAGTTCCATCTCCAAAATCCGGAAAGAATTTTATTTTATCAGAATCACTAGTGCTACATATTTGACCTTGTACATAACTAGTTAGTACTCTGTATTCACCAGCAACATTAAACCAATATTTTGTTTTATAATCTGTAGCTCCTCCACTTATATAACTACCATTTAAATAATTTGCAGTGCCTATAGTTCCTGAGCTTTGTACTAACGAACCTCCGCCAGGTTGGTATTGATAATACACTGCTGGTACCCAAGAAGCACCAGAGCTTGTTCTATGTTGTATTGTGTAATAAACATTACCTCCTGGATTATTGCTGCTATTAGGTAAAAATCTTAAAGTAGGTTCTATATACATTGTTGCGCCAGAGTTTAAACCACCGTTAGATGTCGTTCCTACTATAGTGTTACTGTATTTTACAGCTACATTATAATACTGATAATTATTTGAAGTGCCGTAGAATATAGTAGGTATACCTGTTGAAGGATAACTACCTAGGCCACCAGCTGCACCTGTTTGAGATAGACTATTTACAAAAGCCCATATTTGTCTGTAGTTTCCACAGCCATTATTTAAACCTGTAAGTATAGGTCCGTTACAAGGCGCTCTATTTATATGTTGTGCACCAACAGTAAAACTAAGCGAACAACCATAAGTTATACCTGTATAAGGAGCTGTACTTGTTGTATCACCGTTATTATCTGTAACGTTTACAAGAATTGTATAGGTTTCTCCTGTTACCAGTGATGAATTAGATTTTACTCTAAGCACGCCGTCAGTGTTATTAGCAAATTCAAATATATTAATTGTTCCATTAGTATCAACTTGAGTACCTATAGCAAAAGTTAATTCTGTTTGTAAGTTATTAGGATCAACACTACCGTTATCCATTTTACCATAATTTGCAGTACCCCCAACTGTTTCGCCTGTTAAATAATTAAATATAATAGTATCGTTTACAGAAGGAGCATCAACACCGCTTAAAGTTATAGGGCATTGAGTTCCTGTTAAAGTTCCAGGAGTTTCATTTTGTAGTTTTACATTCATACTTATTGTATCAGGAAATACTTGACCTCCTGGAGAAGCATAAATTGTATCGATTTGCAACGTGTAATTATTAACAGTAGGTGAATTAGTTCCATACCAAAAGTAAGCATCTGTTCCTGTAGTACTTGCCGATCCTGTTTTAAGATCATAACTACCATCAGCATTTGTTATTAATTCAAAATTAGTAACATCTAAAGTTGTTGTTGGATTTGTATTAACAATTACGCTAGATATAACAGCGCTTGTTAAATTAGTTCTTTGTGTACCACCACCATCTACAAACTTAAAATCATCCACAATAAGACCACCCGGTGCTAAGTTTTCTAAAAAAGCATTATTAGGACTAGTTACAGCAACTAATCCATCATATTGAGCGTTTATATTTGCGTTTAACGTGTCTACTCTACCAGTAGAAGATGTTTCCCAAAATATATCTAACAAAGATACAACCGGGGCTGTTTCAGAAACAGTTAAAAAAGGTTGCATAGTAATAACTGATGTAGTACCGGGCGCGACTGAAGTGCAAATAGCGCCTAATTGATTACTTCTGTTTTTTGAAGCAAGGGTTGATGATGTTTCGTTGGTTGAAATATTAATTTGACCAACACTAATTTCTGCAAAATAAGGATTTGAGTCACCATTATAAAGAGGTTGTAAAGCTGGTGTGGTTCCCCAAGGTATTTTACCATCAGCGTTGCTAAATGGTCCAGCTGTTTTAGCAGCTTGAAATGGTGATGTTTGTATTTCCCCGTCTTGGGTTGTTGTTATATTTCTTACAAAATCAGATTTTATACCTGGATAATATTGTTGATTATAAGGCACAGAGTGATTAGTAAAAGGAAAAATAGGAGTTCCTTGTTGTCTGTTGTTAATGTTTGGGTTATTTACTCTGCCAAATAGTCTTACACTGCTATTAAATTGAGTTTGCTGACCACTAACTTCTGTTAAATCCCTAGGTATTTTATTTATATTATCACCTATTAATATTGTAAAAGCAGTTTCATCTTGTTCAACATCTTGTGTAACAGGATAACCATTTACAAAACCAGGTAAGTAAACATTGTAATAATCTTGTTCTGTTTGTTTAACAACTACTTTGTAAGAATACCAACCTAAAGGTTTTGTTATAACGTTAAACTCTCCAGGACCAGGATTGTCAACAGGTATAGCTGCGTTAAAAGTAATTCTTAACGAATCGCCTAACCAACCAAAAACATTATTGTCTTGGTATTTTTTGTATGGAGCGTAAACTGTGGATCCAGCAGAGTTAGCTACTTCGTCTAAAGATGATAAAACAACCGTAGACTGCCTACCATATCTATCAGCTAGTACTATTCCAGCTTGATATGTTCTGTTTTCTTTTAATGAACTGTTTGTAAACTGAACATAGTTATCATAAATTACAGACTTATCCGCTGTTGAAGCGCTATAGTTAATAGACAAAGGACTACTGTGTTTATCTACATAGTTACCATACACAACTCTATTGCCTATTATTTCTTGAGTTAATGCTTTTACAGGAACTTTATCATAAACTCTTACTGTTTGATTTTCAGGCAACGTCTTATAGGGTTTGCTTGATTCGTAATTATAATTAATATAATCTTGAACAACATCACCATTGACTAAATCTTGAAAACCAATAGTGCTAAAAGAAGTAGTATTTGTTATGTTAACAGTATCTAAAACTTTTACAGCTAGTGAGTCTGATTCTTTATATAAAACATCTATAGATTCAACATGCATATTGTTTATCAATTTTGCTGCTGTATTTGTTCTAAGTAACTGTTGGGAGGTGGCTATGCTTTGAGGTACTGGTATTTTTAATAGAATATTGTCTATATTGTTTTGCATCCAAGAAACTATAGTGCTTTTATACGCCTCTTCCATGTCTTCGTTTTGTGTAGCTCTTCCTTTACCAAACTCTCCGTATTGTTGAGGTATAAACATTATTTGACTAAAAGGCGCCATTAAAGAATACTCACCATCAACAAATTTAAATCTATAACTAAATCTAACGTATTCTTGTTTTAAAAAATCTGGATCACCCTTCCATTGAGAATCATAGTCTGGGTTTTTACCTATTAATATGTCTGGAGAGTTTTCAGCAACCAACGTATTAGTAACATCTACTTGTATTACTGTGCTTGTATTACCAACCACCACGCTTGTTATGACACCTGTGTTAACTGGTGTTAACCCAAAGCCACTGCTACCAAAACCACTCGCAATGCTAGGACAAGTTACATACATACCTAAAACAGGTGTTGTGTTAAACTTAGTGTTAACGATAGTTATATCACTTCCTGCTGCCGTGCCTGCTACTGTATAACTTGGTTCTATTAATGAATAATCACTAACTTCAAGTGAAGCTTTGTTTGTCATTGTAGGCCTACTAAACTGTATTTTAAATCCAGCTGCTAAAGTTACTGGTGCTGACAGTTTAACTGTATTGCTTGCTGTTATTTGTATAACTGTAACTAAACTGGTTATAGCTAAAGCTGTTCCAAAGTCTCTGTCTCTATCAGTTACTATATCGCCAACTTTAACGTCACTAACGTTTTGATCACACGCTACAATATTACTATTACTTACAGCAGATCCACCAACCCTATGATCAACTCTATCAAAAGCAACTATTGGTTGATAAGGATAGTATTTAGCTACTGAAACTTGATCTTCATTAAAATAATAAACCGGTAAAGCTAAATTACCTGGATTAGCTAATGTAATATTTATTTTTCTAGGTTGATTTAAATTATCAGTCCAAAATAATAATTCTTCTACAAGATTAACTGAATTTATAGGAAAAGTTTGATTTAAGTTTAACCAATAACCACTAACTAAAGTAACAACTAAACCTGTAGTAATATTGTATGAAAATATTTTACATGTAGCTGTGTTAGGAGCTTTAGTGTTAGAGTCAAAATGATCAGTAGCAAAAAAATATATAATATTATTAGTAGTATCAGAAAATTGACCTATTATTTTAACAGTTTCTGATCCAGTGCTGGCAACAGCTAGGTCACCTAAAATATTTTCAAACTCACCAACAGTTGAACTTTCAGATCTACTTACCTGTAAGTTTTGAGCATCTCTATATTCTCCATTAGGAAGAAGTCTAGCGTCTAAGTCTTTATTCATTTTACCTTTTAAAAAGGTATTTTTAACTTTTGCCATGTATTAGTGTTTTATCCATTTAGATTTATTCCTCATAACTTGAGCTATTTCATCAATCTTAATATTTGATAATCTTATTTTAGCATTTCTTAATTTTGCACTACGTTCTTTTTTATATCTTTGTACTATATATTCAGGCTGATTTATTCTGCTAGCCAATATAGCATGGTTTATATGAGCGTACATTGCGTCTTCAGCTAGTTTAGGTACTTTAGTTTCTAAATCTGTAGCTAAGCCATCTGATATATACTCTATTGTTACAAGTTGTTTATGTAAATTGCTAGAAAAGTTAAACGTACCTTTTCTCTCGTCTATTAAATACCAACCGTTGTTTTGAGTTGTTTCAGGATTTAAACCATATCTTTGACCTAACTGCTGTTGCCATAATAATGGATAACCGTCTAACCAAGCCGTAGTGTCATACGCGGCGTTTATCTGCCAGTTACCTGTTATAAGTCTATCATTAGCTGCGTTCCATCTTTCTACAGTAGTAGGTGGAACTTCTACATTGTTAGAATTTGCGTCTTGTATTGGCATACCTTCTTGATCCTGCGATAATGCTTGATAAGGAGCTATACTTAAATTGTTTGCTGGATATATTATATGCTTAACACCAAGACCATCTATCCAAGAAAGTCTAACATGGTTAACATAATCTTGAGGTATAACTAAAGATAAACTAGGTGGTATTTGTAATTCTACAGATTTAATGCTTTTTAGTGTGTCATAACTAAACTCTTGTAAACCACGTTTAGCATGAAATATAACATCTGTTCTTTTTACATTAGGAACTAATTTATCTTCACCAACATACGCTACTAAATAGTTGTTAACAATATCATTCATGCTTATATATTCATAACTACCGTAGTTGTTTTCAATAGCTGATTGCCTTAACTGTATTTTAAACCAGTTGTTAGCAGGTATAGCGGTGTTAGTTCTTATTGTATTAGTTAATGCGTTAAAAGTAGCAGTATAATTTGCGTTAACCAAAGTGTTGTAAGCAGTCCACGTAACGCCAAAATCTGTACTTTGATACAGCTCACAGTTGTTTAAAGAGTAAGCAGTGTTAGTAGGATTATTAGTTGTAAAAACTAATTGAGTATCAAACGTGCTAACAAAATTTTGAGTATTGTTGTTCTGTTGAAACAATTGTGTCCCACCGTAGTATTGTAAATTATTTTCTGTAATTAGTCCCATTTATTAGCTTTTTTCATTCATATCATCACCTTGCACTTTTTGCGCAGCGACCTGGATTATTGATGGATCTTCTATAATAACACCAGCGTACATTAATATTTTTAATATAAGTTCTGTTTGCTCTGATGCATGTAATTCAAATTGAGTTGAGGTTTGTTCATTATAAGAAAACTGACCTAACGCACCAGAAGAATAACCCCACACAGGGTTTAAAGGTTTTTTAATATAAGAAACTTGTACAGCGCTTGTTATACTTGTAGGGTAAACATATATTTTTTCATCTTCATATAAATAAACAGGTTGAGATGTTGTTGGCGCTACTAACGGTGCTTTTTTTATTAAGTACCATTCGCTTCTATTCATTTGTTGAGCGTATGTAGAGTCGTTGTATATAACGCTACCTAGTCTATATAAATCTATATCAAACAATTGAAATACTAAACCTCCTGCTGGCACTGATGCAAAAACAAAAGTTGTGCTAGTAGCTCCTTGTGTAAAAGTATAATCATAAACTTCAACATTGTTAGCTGTAACTTTCCATTGTTTATCAAAAAGAGAACCTGAATAAGTAGTAACATAAGTTACACCACCATTGTTAGCTATGTTTTGTGTAAACGCTGGTGTTGAAGTAGCGTAGGGAAGAGTAAAATATGAACTTGCTGTGTTGTAGTTAGCAGTTCCAATTTTTTTAAAAATGTCAATTTTTTCGTCTATATTTTTAACTCTATTAGCGTACTCGCTGTCGTTTTGAGGTACACGCAGCTGTTGGTTTAGATCACTCATATAGTTTTCAAACATGTTAAGTTGAACTTGAGTTCCAACTTTGTTGAATTCATCTGGTGTCATATAACCTCTTTGCTGTTGGTTAAGTATTAATAATACTGTTTTATATACAGTGTTTACGTTTATTGCCATTTGTGAATTTTTATTATAATATTGGGCCCGAGTGAACGAGCCCTATATTAGTATTACAGGTTAAGAGAGTTTTTTCTCTATAGTTTTATAAACTTCTAAACCTTCATCTGTTTTAAACCATGCGGCTAAAGCACTGTAAGGATGTTCTTCAAAAGGAACTGTTAAAAGTTTACGGTTGTTACTAGCCCATTTAAAATCTCTGTTATCAGAAGTAAGATTTATAATACCAGCTTCAACAGCTTTGATACCAAAGTTTCTTAATTGAACGTTTTCATCATTAGCTAATTCAATAAATAATTTCGAATCATTTTTAGCTAACAATAATACGTCTCTTTTTATTTCTTTAGAACTCATAGTTGAAACTTTGCTACCTTCTTGAACTCTTAATATAGCTTCTGCTATATCAATATCTAAGTTTCTAGCGTGATTAAGCGCTTCAATTTCTAGTTCTAAATTATACAAATCATCAACAGCTTGCATAACAGGTTTGTGTTCTGCAAATCTTTTGTTTCTACTTGGGTGGTACAACGATAATAATTTTTGTAGATTTTGTTTTTCTTTTGGAACAAATAAACTACCATCTTTAAACACTATATGTTCTAATGTAACTTCCCCTTTTTGATCTTCTACAAACGGAGAGTTTTGATTAGTTGCATATCTTATAGCTTTTTGTACTCCTGATTCTTCATCAAAATACAAACAAGGATACTTTTGGCTGTGTCTAGAAGTTATTGTGTAGGTTATTGGTTTGTTTCTTCCTATAAGAAAATAATTTCTATCTTTTATTTCCCAACCACTTTCTGGGCTGGATACTTTTTTTTCTTTTGTCTTAGACATAATATAATATAATTAAATAGTTAAAAAATAAGAGTAATAATTACCCCCGTAGTTTTTACGAGGGTAAATATTACAATAAATATTAAGCAGTAAATAATACGAAATTATTTGCAGCTTGTGTTACTAAACATCTTTCAGATAAGAAAGATACTTGCATGAAATCATTTGTTGTAGTGAATGCACCACCAACAGATCCTGTGATCCAAGATTTCATTCTTCTGTCATCAGCTTGTGAAGCTCTGTAACGCACGTGTAAGAACGGTCTACGTATGTTTGTACCAAGTAATTGGTCATACACAGTAGTTGTTCCTGCAGGTACTAATACACCGTCGATGTTGTCACCGCCAGTAAAGTTTCCAGAACCACCTCTTGTAGAAGCATCATTTAAGTATTTCCATGAAGTCTTGTAGAAGTCATAAGAACCTCTTCTGAATCCAGAAAATCCTAAGTTTAACGCCATTTCTTCAGAGTTTTCAAACACACCGTAAGATGTACCTCCAGCTCCGTAAGAATTTTGCTGTGCTAACATATTATCAAACTGTAATTCTGTAGCTCTATCTAAGAAAAGCATGTTTTCTTCAATAGCTCCTTGAGAATCTAAGTTTTGTAATAAAGCATCAAAGTCTTGTAAAGATCCGCCGTATCCAGCCATTACATTTCCTCTAGTATTAATAGCAGAGAATAAACCTTGTGTACCTTTTGCAGCAATAGCAGCTCCTCCAGGACCAGCAGCACCACCAAATCCAGGTATTGCCGCTTGATTAGCAACAAAACCAGAACCAGCAACAGCAAGTTCACCTTCAATCATACTCATTTCTAAGTAATCTTCAAAACGTAATCTTGTTTCGCCTTCAGCTTTTAAGTACCATAAGAAACCAGCAGTACCGTCTTCAGCGGCAACTTCAACCCACCCAATTTGAGCAGTGTCAGAACCATTGATTTGGTAATTTGATTTAATTATGATTGGTGAATTAGAAAATTGAGTAAATGAAGGTTGTACATTTTCAGTAGAACCAGCAGTACCTTTTGCAAATTCAGAACCATAAACAAATAACTTACATGCAGTATTTCCTACGCCTAAACCATTAAGGTTAGCAGCAACATAAGGATAAACTGTAGCAGTTTGATTTCCTGTTTGAATAGCACCGTTTCCAACTATAGCGTGAACAACAGAAGCAGGACTAGCTGGATCCATTATTACTACAGTCATGTTAGGAGCTAGTACGTTTGACACGCCAGCAGGTAAAGTAATTGTTGTAGCATTAGTAATTGTTACATTATCATACGCGATATGTAATCTATTTTGTTCAGACCAGATTACCTGATCAGAAGTCATTGGCATTTCAGCACCAACCATTCTTAAGAAGCCACCGACAGTACGATTTCCGTATCTTTCTACTTCAGCTTCATAAATTTCTGGTAAGTATTGTTGAGCAAAATCATTTGCTCCACCAGTGTTAAATTGTAGGTAGTTGTTTGCCAACGTTTGTTGTGCTTGCGAAGGCACTAAACCACCAAATTGAGGACTTAATATTCCCATAATTGTTAATTTTAATTGTTAAATTTACGTGTTTTGATTTTCAGTTTATGAGAATCAACACCGCTTACAGCTTTAACTTTTAATCCACCTATAAAAATATCTCCACTAGGAGTTGTCCTAGCATCATTACTTATATTTTTAGATTTAGACACTACATCTTTTACAGCGTCGGCTTTACCTTGCTCATAAAAATGTTGTGCTATAGTATCAGCGTTTTTAGCAGCATACATAGCTTTGTGATAACCTTTGTGATCGCTCACACTTCCATCTTCATTTAAAAACTTTTTAACAAAGTTAGATAGGTTACTTTGATCTTCAGCAACTTCACTAGGGTTTTTTACACCATATCTAAATTTTTTATCTCCCACTTCAAAATCAAAACCTTTGAATTCGTCTGAAAAATAATCTTTAGTTAGGCCTTTAAAATCCTCGTGTTGTTGTTTTACTAACTGTTGATTTTCATTATATCGATTAAAAAAGTCAGTAGCTTTCTGTTGCTCTTGAGTAGCGCCCGGTCTCAACTTGATCTCGTCGTAATATTTACCCTTTAAGTCCTCTAAAAAGCCATGTGCTTTTGCAACCTCTTCTTTAAGTGCGAGTTTTTTTCTTTTGATGTCTCGCTCGTCATCAACTTCATCATCATATTGGAAATTTTCCTCCATGATAAATCCTATTTCCTCATCGTTAAGATGTGGTTTTGCTTTTTTATAATATTCTTTTAACAATGTTTTACCGTCTACTTGAGAATAATCAGCGTTTAATCTAACATAATCTTCAACAGTTCCGCCTGTTTCTTCCATAAAGTTTACAAGTTTTTCTACATTTTCAGGTAATTGTTTACCTAAAACCTTTTCATCTCTAACAGCTTCGTTAATTTCTGCTTTAACTTGTTTAACCTCTTCTTTAATTTCTTCTGTTACTTCTTGGATTGGTTTAAATTCTTCAATAGTTTCGCTGGACTCTTGTACTTGTTTGTCCACTTCAGCGCTATTTCCGGCTTGTTCGCCCACATCCACTTTCTCTGTTTCTCCGATACGAATGGCATTGTCTTCTAGTTTTTTACTTAAATCTACTTTAGTAACCTCGCTTTTAACTTCAGGCACAACTGGTTTTGTCATGTCTACTTTAAAAGGTTTTTCTTTTGTAGCGTTAAATTTTTTCATTTTAGGTTTTGATTTAATTTTCATATCTCCACCTTCTGATTTGACTTCTTTAGCCACCTCAGCGTTTTTTGTTTCATTTTGTTCTGACATAATATAATAATATAAAATTAATAAATTGGATTATCTAGGAGTAAATGACTCCAGACTTAATCCTCCTAACCCGTCATTGGTAGATTCAAAATTTACCGGTGCCGTGTTATTTTTTCTTTGCGCAATCATTTCACTTTGTTGCGACGCTTGTAATTGAGTTCTTTGATCTTTACGATCTTCTATTTCTTTTTCTTTTAAACTCATTTGCTCTTTTTCAAGTTGAGCAATTTGCCTATTGTATTGAAACTCTAATTCCATTAATTCTTTCTTTATTTGAGCTTCTTTTTCTAGTTTTTGTATTTCAAAACCTGCTTTACCTTGTTCTATTTGTAATTTAGAAGCTGCCATAGCTTCGTTTTTTTGAACTTCGTACATAGCAGAAGCTTCTTGAGCTTGAATATTAGCTTGTGACTGAGCTTGAATATTTTGTTGCGCAACTTTTTCATCGTAAGCTTGTTTTTCTTTACGCTTAACTTTTAGTGAAGCATTTGCTAATTTAAGGTTTTTTACTTGACGTATATCAATAGCGTCCTCTAAATTAATACCACCGCTTTGTAAAGCTATTTGTATATTTTGTTCTAGCTGAGCTCGCTCTTCATCATCAGGTTCTAGTTCTAAATATATACCAAAATCAAATAAATTTAAACTTTGTAATTCTGATAATGTACCTACATTAAAACTACTTATTGATTTTTTTAATGAATCAGCTAATAAGTCATAACTTAAAACATCAGCAATTCTTAATGAAATGTTTTCAGCAGCTTTAACGGTTAAATAAAGCGACGCTTGCATTATATGTCTAGTTGCTGTGTTAGATGCATTAGCTGCCATTTTTTGTAGTCCAACTAAAGCATCTTTGTCTGGCATACTCCCATCTCTTGCTTCGTTAAGTCCTGTCACATCACGTATCATTTGTAAATAATATTGATATGTACTTATTAATGAAGATATTTTTCCATTAGCACTAGATGATTGAAGTTCTTGAATAGGAACTTTACCTCTGTTAGGATCACCGTCTTGAGT
>Ga0209634_1001588_pt1 | contig 16462 bp, 21 predicted proteins | sample LinPmetageLP40_FD_184043 | JGI IMG/M metagenome (GOLD analysis project Ga0209634, IMG submission 184043) | Marine viral communities from the Pacific Ocean - LP-40 (SPAdes) (version 2) | ecosystem: Environmental > Aquatic > Marine > Oceanic | place: Pacific Ocean | collected 2010-08-26
GATATGACAAAGCTAAATAAAGAACAAGTAAACGCAGTAAACGGTGGTCTTGTACCACTGGTGTATTTCGCAGCGGGTGCTCTATACGGTTACGCAATAGCAAAACAAGCATAAGGGGAAAGTGATAATGACAAAGTTAAATAAAGAACAAGTAAACGCAGTAAATGGTGGCCTTGTACCACTGGTGTATTTCGCAGCGGGTGCTCTATACGGTTACGCAATAGCAAAACAAGCATAAGGGGAAAGTGATAATGACAAAGTTAAATAAAGAACAAGTAAACGCAGTAAACGGTGGCCTTGTACCACTGGTGTATTTCGCAGCGGGTGCTCTATACGGTTACGCAATAGCAAAACAAGCATAAGGATAAATTGATAATGACAAAGTTAAATAAAGAACAAGTAAACGCAGTAAATGGTGGCGTCGTAAATGGTGGCTGTATTATCGGGCCTAAAGTTCCAACGATTCCAAAAGTTTTTAAATAGTAGCTACAAAATAATTTTAAAGGAAGAATAAAATGATTGAATTAAAAAACCATGAATTAGAGCAAGTGGATGGCGGTATTGTAGCAGCATTAGTTGTTGGTGCCGGTTTCGGGGTAGGCATGGCATTAGCTTACATGACACGCAAATAATTAGGGGAAAATTATGAATGTATTAAATCAGCACGAAATCAATGAAGTAAATGGTGGCCTAGTAGGTTTGTTCCTAGGAGGTGTTGCGATCGGTCTCACAGTTGGCTCTCGGATCTGGGCTTAATAAAATAAAGGAAGAATAAAATGATTGAATTAAAAAACCATGAATTAGAGCAAGTAGATGGCGGTCTTGTACCTTTAGTTGTAGGTGCTGGCTTCGCGGTAGGCATGGCTCTGGCTTACATGACACGTAAATAAGAAGGAAAAAATTATGAATGTATTAAATCAGCATGAAATCAATGAAGTAAACGGTGGGCTAGTACCTTTGTTCCTAGGAGGTGTTGCGATCGGTCTCACAGTTGGTTCTCGAATCTGGCCTTAATAGTTTAAAGGAAAATAGAATGATTGAATTAAAAAAACATGAATTAGAGCAAGTAGATGGCGGTCTTGTACCTTTAGTTGTAGGTGCTGGCTTCGCGGTAGGCATGGCTCTGGCTTACATGACACGTAAATAAGAAGGAAAAAATTATGAATGTATTAAATCAGCATGAAATCAATGAAGTAAACGGTGGGCTAGTACCTTTGTTCCTAGGAGGTGTTGCGATCGGTCTCACAGTTGGTTCTCGAATCTGGCCTTAATAGTTTAAAGGAAAATAGAATGATTGAATTAAAAAAACATGAATTAGAGCAAGTAGATGGCGGTCTTGTACCTTTAGTTGTAGGTGCTGGCTTCGCGGTAGGTATGGCATTAGCTTACATGACACGTAAATAGTTTAGGCGAAGGGCTATGGTTAAATATTACAATAAACATTATATGATAATTAATTTTTTACTCGCTCTTTATGTAGGGTTTCAGATTGGTTCAAGAATTTGGCCAAATGTATGATATATAATTTGCTGGCTTTTAAAAGGTGCAGCACAAAATAACACTTGAAGGAAAGATAAGATGACAGAAATAAACAACGATGTAAGAGAGCAAGTTGCTGGTGGGGTTGCTGTATTAGTAATTGGTGGCCCTTTGGTAGGCAGTATAGTTCATTATGTAGTTCAAAAATAATATTAACTCTCTTGGCGGAGAAGTAATATTAATTTATTGCGAGAAATAAGATGAATAAGGAGCAGATATGCTCCTTTTTTTTGCTTTAAAAGATGTACTAGCTCAAACAAGAATTAAAACATAGGTTTGAAAAAGTGAGTTCTGACGCCCTACTATAATTAGCAGCCAAGCTCATTTCCTTTAGCTGTAGAGTTAGTACTTAACTGCTTCAAACTTAGTCGGTGAAATATTTACGAATAACTCTTAAGGTTATAAATAATTTATATCAAAGTAGATTTTTCAGCGGTTTAACTTTTTATCATTACTGTTTTCAGCTAGGGTGGTGATTGACTGTTTAGTCTCGGTAATTAGTAGAAGGCAGTTTACTTTTCAATATCGATTAGTTCAGCTTAAAGTTATCGTTGGTGAGTGGCCATGATGCCGTGAGTCTAGACTTATTATGATGTGTTGTTTATTAGCTTATTCATTAATTAATAAAAGCACTAAAAATAGCCAAGGAACACAATTAGATATAAAAAGTCCCATATATTACTTTTAGTAAATACCGCTCTCCCATTGCGAAAACTACAATTAGCATTGGAGTAGTAAGTGGATAAATCAAAATCACCTCTATTGCTAGATCACTTGTTTCACTTTGCACTGAGTTGTTTATTTTCGCTTTAAAGAAAAGTGTTTATTGATAACTTTGCGATCTACTCAAAGATTAAACCTCATTACTAACTTTTTCTATGTCTACTTAATTTATAAATAAAAGGTGTCTATATTATTCAGGAAGAGTCTAGTTCCTAAGTTCCTGCAATTACTACCCATAGTCGAAACCACCTTATTATTTCACCAGCTAATTAAAACAATATACAGCGCTTACAAACCGCGTTATTTCATATTTAGAGCATAAAATGAAATTATTATAAAATAACATTTCAACACAATCTCTTGATTTGTATTGGTTTGTTGTTTTTTTTAGGCTTTTGCAATCTTTAAAAAATAAACTCATTATTAATCCCGTCGAAAACATAGAGCGACATGAATTTGAATTATAAACGAGTAATTGGCTGGTTTAATATGCATATTTAAAAGCGTAGTTGTACAGCCAAAAATAACAGAATAGGAATAATAAAATGGCTAAGTACTTCCAATCAGAATATGAATTAGAGCGTTTTTTAGATAAACAAATGGCAGCAGACTGTATTGACAGCTATTTGGATTCAGACGGTGTTATAAGTAATAGCTGTCAAATATTTAATATCGCGGAAAGCGACATAAGTAATTTAGATTATTACACACTTAATTAATAGGGTTTATAAATGGCTTATATTGTTATTGGGCAGTTACATGATGAGCATGCCTTGAAAATACTAAATAAATTAAAAGCGAGAAATGTAGATGCATATCTACTGCAATCACATGACTTTCCAAACAAAGTAAAGTTTAGTTTTTCACCCAATGATGGCGATGGCAGCTTAACTTTAAGTTGTGGCACGCTTATCAATTTAAGTGATATTAAAGCCGTGTTCTGGCGTAGCTTCTCGGGCGTGTCTGATGAAGAGACTCGAGCCACTTTTATGACTGAGCAGGGTATTGCTGCAAAGGATAGTATGGCCTGCTTAAGGACTTGGTTTTACTTAAAAAATGGCACTAAGTGGGTTAACGGTTGGGAGGCTTTTCAGCATCATCAAGAAAAACCGTATCAGTTACAAAAAATAAAAAATTTGGGCGTTAAAATTCCTCAAACCTATGTTGGTAACAACATAGAAGATATAAAGCTTGCATATAAAAATTTAGAGCAAAGTATTTTTAAACCCGTTTTTGGTGGCGCGCATACTGAAATTTTAACAGAGTCTCACTTAGAGGCTGGAAGAGTTGAAGCAGCGTTGGCTAAATCCCCAATTACAGTACAAGAGTTTATAGCCGGCACTAATATACGGACTTATGTAATAGGTGAGCGTGTTATATCAATAGAGCTTAAAAGTGAGTTGGCTGATTTTAGAGTAGATGATGATGCAAAACTGGTAGTGACTGATACACCTGAGCTAATAAAAAACCAAGCTATAGAAATAACAAAAGAGTTATACCTTAATTGGACCGCTATAGACTGGCGTCGGGATAAAAGCGGTGAGTATTATTTTTTAGAAGCAAACCCTTCACCCATGTTTATTGGTTTTGAAAAACAATCAGGCATTTCAATGTCCGATTATATTGTTGATTACATGTTAGAGCATTAATAATTAATAAAACGGAGAACATATATGAAAGAGTTAGGTGTTGTTGAGATGGAAGCCATTACTGGTGGATTAGGTTGGGACGAAAATGGTAATTGGGTAGATTGCTTGCAAGCTATCCGTAAATTTTTCCCTTAATTTTTAAGTAGCTAAACACAAATATTAGTTTTTACTGTTACGTGAATTCTTGGCGGAGTATCACGTAATAAATACGGCAATAACGCCATTAATGAGAGAGTAAATAAGGAAAATAAAATGCATCCATTTTCATTAGAAAAAACACAAGAAGAGCAAGTTGTAGGTGGCGTAGCCTCTAAAATTACTTATTTTGGCGGTTGTACAGAGGATGGTGGTGGTATCAACCCTACAGACCCAATTACAATGGCAATCCCAGAGGATGGTAACGACCCTCGTCCATTCCCACCAGAAGACTGGATGTAATTAAAAAATATAGTTTGAGATAGCTTTTAACATTACGTGAATTCTTGGCGGAGTATCACGTAATAAACACGGCAATAATGCCATCAGTGAGAAAGTAGATAAGGAAAAGAAAATGCACCCATTTTCATTAGAAAAAACACAAGAAGAGCAAGTTGTAGGTGGCGTTGCCTCTAAAATTACATATTTTGGCGGTTGTACAGAGGATGGCGGTGGTATCAATCCTACAGACCCAATTACAATGGCAATCCCAGAGGATGGTAACGATCCTCGTCCATTCCCACCAGAAGACTGGATGTAATTAAAAAATTATAGTTTGAGATAGCTTTTAACGTTACGTGAATTCTTGGCGGAGTATCACGTAATAAACACGGCAATAAAGCCATTCACGAGAAAGTAAATAAGGAAAAGAAAATGCACCCATTTTCATTAGAAAAAACACAAAATGAACAAGTTGTTGGCGGTAAAGGTGACTTCAATGTAACCCTCGCTTTAAAAGAAACCGGTGGCCCATTTGATCCGATCACTATGGCAATCCCAGAGGATGGTAACGATCCTCGCCCATTCCCACCAGAAGTCTGGAAGTAATTAAAAAATATAGTTTGAGATAGCTTTTAACGTTACGTGAATTCTTGGCGGAGTATCACGTAATAAACACGGCAATAATGCCATTAACGAGAAAAGTAAATAAGGAAAAGAAATGCACCCATTTTCATTAGAAAAAACACAAAATGAACAAGTTGTTGGTGGTAAAGGTGACTTCAATGTAACCCTCGCTTTAAAAGAGACCGGTGGCCCATTTGATCCGATCACTATGGCAATCCCAGAGGATGGTAACGATCCTCGTCCATTCCCACCAGAAGACTGGATGTAATACTCTTTAAACACGGGGCAACAGTGCCCCGAAGTATAAATAAAATTTACTTTAATAAACAATTTAAGGCAAAAAAATGATTCAGTTAAAAAATAAAGAAACAACATCTGCTATTTCAGGTGGTGTACGTATGGACGAAAATGGTAATGGTTGTATTCCTCCATTTATTAATTTCCCTCCATTTATTACTAAGTGATAGTAGTAAAATCGATAGAGCTAGAAAAAGTAGATAATATTTTTGGTGGTGTAAAAATGGTGAAGGTTGTATTTGCATTGCACCTATTATCGTTATTGGCACATCACCACTTTAGGTAATGTGATTAAGTCATAAAATTAGACTGGCTAGCTTTAGTTAACTTTAGAAGGGATAGCAAAAGCCGGCCTATTAACCGCTCTCACTAATAGTGTTGTGTGAGCATGTAACAACTCGATGACTTAACAAAAAAACAACGAATAAGGAAAATAATAACATGAAAAATTTAAACGTAAATGAAATTCAAGAAGTGAACGGTGGTTTTCTTGATGAAGTGGGTTATCTAGAGGATGCCATGGTAATCGGCGGTGGTGTATTGGCTGGTTTGGGTTCTGCAGCAATTACAGCCCCAGCGATTGTTGTTATTGGCGGTGTGGCAGGAGCATATTATGGAGGAAAATGGCTTGGTGGGTTAATAAACTCTGCAATGAAAGCGAATTAACAAAGTAGAGTGAAGCAGATCCATGTTGATATTAAATGGAACTGCTTCCAATTCCTTAATTTTTCACTATCTGACTGGTGGTTAAAATGAAATATCTTAAAGTCCTTGGATTTATTTTTACAATTATAGTTTTTTATTATTTCATCATTGTTTATGGGATTGGTGCATTAAGTGTTGCTTTTGATAGGAGCACATTAATTGGATGGTTATTAGTGGTTTTGTTTATTATTGCTCTTGCACTGTGGAGTAAGATTTCTTGTCATTTGATGAAAGAAATGAAAGAGTTATTACGGAGATAAGAACATGAATAGGAATAACCACACCAACCAGCTTGATTATTTTGATTTTTATTCTTTTGAGGGAGAAGGGGGTTTTAGGCTCAAAAGTTGTTTGGTATTTTTATTTGTGTTTTGGCTAAAGGACCATACGCCTCTAATTTTTGTTCCATTCAGTCTTTGGGGGTTGTATGTGACTTCATTGACATTATTTTTATCTTTTCAAAAAAAGTGCCGCTATAGGGGTTATTTTCTTTACCCAAATAGAATTATACATATATTCAAAGAGTATGAAAAAGAAGTTGATTTACTGGATTTCGATAGTTTAGCTACAATGGGAGCTTCCGAAACTGATAATTTGGTTGTAAGATTAAAATCTGATTGTAAGAAAAAAATGTCTGAGCTAGTACATCTGAGCATATAAATTTTTCTTTATTAAAATCTACCCCTTTAATTCTCCAATCCGAAATAGCCGAATGTTGTCTCGCCTCTATGGCGATGGTGGCGAGTTATCATCGGCACCAACTTGATATGTCTACAATGCCCGCTTGATGAAGAGTATAAGCTATAAATTTCATGTATTTACATTGGGCTATGAATCACTTTGTGGTACTTACTAAAGTGCCTTTAAAGGGGACTTTGGTTGAGTTTTCTATTAAACATCCAGCGTTTATTAGCGTAGTTTAACTAGTGAAGAATTTAGTAAGAATTTTACCGATATTTTTTAGAGTTCACGGCAGCTAGTTAGTCTTAAGTTAAAAAAGAAAAATAGACTTCCTTAATTTTGAATATTTAAACGCTTCTGGCTTAAATTAAAAGGTGAAGTGAAAACCACAGGTAAGGCTACTCCCTCTTGTTGCTCTGCTCCCCGAATAATTTTCATTTACTTAAAGGTAAACTCTGTTTCAATAAGTAAAATAAAAAAACGTCTTTATATTGTCTTCATCAATCGACTTTTGCTTTTTTACGCAATGTCCTCCTCCGGCTATTAGCGGTGTTATCTCATTCGGTATAAGCTTCATGCCCGGCGATAACTTTTTAATTTTCTTTTTATTTAGTTTCATTTTCATCATTTTTTTTCAATAGAACATGCCTAACTCATTTAATCCTCATAGAAACCATTTTACAACCCCTAGATGTTAATGTTTGTGGCTTTGCGTAAGCGTTCTGTATATTTTGTTTTTTAAGTATTTAAAAATGATGGGTTATTTGTTAACTCTTGGCTTTCTTATGCAGTATCATCATGATAAAAGACATTCTAATAAAAAATAATAGTAATGGGTTATAGTCTGCAGAGGTTTTGGTTGTTCTGATTGCTTGTTTGTTACTTAAAAATGAAAGGATGTAGTAATGCCGAATAAAATAAAAAGTGCTCCGTTTTTTGTTATACGTGTACCACGATTAAGTAATGAGCTGCTATTACAATTTAATGATGTAAATGCAAATACTAACAAAATACTAGAAAGCTGGTTAGGTATGTACGGTGTTCAAGAGGCGCTTTATCTTGCAAGCCCTTCTTTATTAGAACGCATAAGTCAATGGCGTGAAAAGCCAAACACCAAGCAAGGGAAAAAGATTTCACATGCCTTAATAAAATATATGGTTCGAATGTGCTCAAGGCCAACGCCATTTGGTTTGTTTTCTGGTGTAAACAAAGGTGATATTACTTCGTCTACGGATTTAATTGTTGGAAATTATAAAGAAGATAGCCGTAAAACGCGTTTAGACATGTTTTATTTAAACGCATTAAAAGATTACTTTATTAAAAATACCCCTCGCTCAAATTCACTTATATATAAGCCAAACCCCTCACATTATTTTATTGCGGATCAATGCCGGTATATAGAAAGTTACCTCTTAGATAATAGTATGCAATATCGATTGAGTGCTATTGAAAGTGATGAATATTTTAGATTTGCTTTAAATCGATCTAGCGCCGGTATTAGCTTTAATAGTTTATGTGAGGCCTTTTTTATACAATACAAAGATGCAAATAAAGAGGATGTTGAGTCCTATATTCAAGATTTAATTAATGAAGGGGCGCTAGTAGCCGACATTCCGTTACCGTTAACAGGAGATTCTCCTGACTATGCTTTATTAAAATCAATTCAAAACCTTAATGAAAATTATATTTCAGACAATTTAGCAACTACATTAGTGAAAATAGAGTCTTTAGATGAAGACAAAAAAGGGACTATTGCCCCCTATAAGCAATTACTTTCACATTTAGAAGAACTGCCAATAAAAGTGCAAGAAAACAAGCTGTTTCAAGCTGATGTTTACCGTAATTACAATGCTTGCTATTTAAGTGAAATAGAAGTTAATCGTGTGCAAAAGCAGCTTGAACTACTGTCTGGTTTAAGTGCGAACGAAAAAAGTAACTCTTTATCTCAGTTCATCAATCAATTTCATAATCGTTTTGAAGGACAGTTTGTACCACTAGATGTAATTTTAGATGATGAGACTGGGATTGGGATTTCAAATGAAACTAGCTATGAAACACCTTTGTTAGCAGGGTTGCACCTTGCTCGCGCAGGAAGCATTTTAAATTCAACCGCAAGTATCAGTTTAATAGACTCAATTATTGAAGACGCTATCAGCCTTCCTGCTAATCGTCATAAAGATTGTATCGTGCTAACAAGTAAAGAATTGAAAAGTAAAATAGCGAATAAAGATGCTATCAAAAGTTATCCTAGTTCTTTTGCTGCTATGTTAAGTCTTTATGAAGATGATAAAAAAAATCCAGTCTTTAAGTTTAATGGTTGTTATGGGCCATCATCGGCAAATTTATTAGGTCGCTTTTGTCACCTAGATGAAAATTTAAAAAATGCAGTGATAGAGGAGTTAAAACAAGAGCAAGCGCATTCACCCGATGTTATTTTTGCTGAAGTTGTACATATGCCAGAAGGGCGGCCAGGTAATGTTATTGCTCGCCCGCATTTACGAGAATATGAAATCGTATTTATGGCAGATAGCAGCCTAAATAAGGAGTATCAAATACATTTAAGCGACTTATATGTATGGGTTGAAGGCCAGCACGTTAAGCTTTGGAGTAAGAGGCTAAATAAACAAATTATTCCGCGTTTGTCATGCGCGCACAACTATTCATCGCATAGCCTTAGTGCTTATAAGTTTTTATGTATGTTACAACACCAAGACGGACGCCCTATTAACTTTTCTATGCCGCAAAGTACATCTAGGCATAGTTTTGTTCCACGAATAATGTTAGATAATTTAGTGCTGAGTGAAAAAACATGGCGCGTTGATAGAAAATATCTACAAGAAGTTTTTATTGATGGCCAACTAGATTTAGATAAGCTTAATACTCTCTTCACTACCTACCAGTTAGATACACAAGTTTGCTATGCAATGTTTGATAATATTTTGCAGTTAGATTTGCGAAACTCTGATATGTTTGAAATTTTACTCGCAGAGACTAAGGGGCAAACTAAGGTTGAGTTGAAGGAGGTTTTATCTTCTAGTTTTTCGTCTCGCGTAAGAGATGAGTTTGGACATCATTATAATAATGAAATAATAGTGCCTTTTAGAAATACGCAAGCAAAAGTACATAAACACTTTGTAGATGAGCCTCTTGCAAATATATCAGCGTTGCCAATTAAACGACGATTTAGTGCAGGCTCTGAGTGGCTTAGTTTAAAAATTTATAGTGGTAACTCTTTAGTTGAGCAACTTTTGAGTGAGAAATTACTTCCACTTATTGAGTCGAATAAAAACTTGTTTAACAAGTGGTTTTTTATTAGATATTCAGATCCAGATTGGCATATTAGAGTTCGTTTTCACGGAGAGCCAAATATATTATGTGGCGAATTATTACCTTTATTAAATAACTTACTTGATCAAATGATCGAAAGCGGAGAGTTACATAAAGTAGAGTTAATGACCTATGAGCGAGAAGTTGAACGATATGGAGGCCCTGAATCTATAGGTTTAGTTGAATCTTTATTTATGTATGACAGCTCATTAGTTGCAAAAGCGTGTTTATTAGTAGATGACTACGGTGAAGATATACGTTGGCGTATAGCTCTAAACTATACACATAAGTTGCTTAACCTATTTGATTACAGCGACGCTGAGCGGTTAAATCTAATCAGCCATTTACGAGATGGTTTTGGTAATGAGTTTAATGAAAACAGTATTTTACGTAAGCAATTAGGTAACCGTTTTCGAGAGTACCAAGCGCAGTTAGATGATGATTTCAATAAACTAAACATTGCTGCTACAGATGAACTGGACGAAATTCAAACGTTTATTTCTAAGTTATTTAAAGAATGGATGAGTGATGCTGAACCAGTAGTTAAAGTTTTAGTTAAGCTTATTAAAGAAAATAAACTTAACTGCACTCGAGATTCACTTTTAAGCTCTCTTTTACATATGCACAATAACCGAATGTTTAAAGCATATGGTAGAGAGCAAGAGTTTGTAATACATGACTTGTTAAGGCGAAAATACTTTTCGATGAGTAAAGTTAAATAAAAAGGCGCGTTTAAAGAATTAATACCTTTAAACGCGCTTATATATTCCTTAAATCCCCGCTACAATGACCCTATTCTATTAGGTGTTACTTTGCTTAAGTTAAGATTCAGTAGTCATTGCTTAGCCTACTGAGTATTTGCACATGATGTGACTTACGTAATCTACTTTGCAGCACACTTATTCTATTAAGCTAAAACAACGGAAAAAGGAAATTGTTTTAATGGCTCTAACAACGGTTATTCTTGCAGCGGGTAAAGGTACCCGTATGCGTTCTGCTCTTCCTAAGGTACTGCATAAAGTGGCAGGTAAACCTATGGTGCAACATGTTATCGATAATGCCAATGCGCTAGGTGCAACCTCTACTAACTTAGTTTATGGTCACGGCGGCGAACTATTACAACAACAATTAGCCGATAATAACGTAAACTGGGTGCTGCAAGCTGAACAGCTAGGTACAGGCCACGCAGTGGCACAAGCTAACCCACATATAAATGACGACGACACTGTACTGGTTTTATACGGTGACGTACCTTTAACTAAGCAATCTACACTTGAACGTTTATTAGCAGCGACACCTAAAAATGGTTTAGCAGTATTAACCGTTAATTTAGCAAACCCAAATGGTTACGGGCGTATGCTACGTGTTGATGGCAAGCTAGTGGGTATTGTTGAGCAAAAAGATGCCAATGCAGAGCAGTTACTTATTAACGAAGTAAACACTGGCATTATGGCGGTTAATGGTAAGCTTTTAAAAACATGGTTAGGTAACTTGTCTAACAATAATGCCCAAGGTGAATACTACCTAACAGATATAGTTGCTATGGCGCATAGTGAAGGCGTAGAAATTACATCAGCACAGCCAGATCACCCAATGGAAGTTGAAGGTGCAAATAACCGCGTACAACTTGCAGGATTAGAGCGTGCTTACCAAGCATGGCAAGCAGAAGAACTCATGCTAAATGGGGCCACCCTTGCTGACCCTGCACGTATTGACGTACGTGGCGACGTTAAAACAGGTGAAGATGTCCTCATCGATATCAACGTTATTTTTGAAGGTACAGTAACCTTAGGTAATAACGTACAAATTGGCCCTAACTGTGTACTTAAAAACTGTAGCATCGGTGATAATGTTATTATTAAAGCCAATACACTAATTGAAGATGCATCAGTTGCAGCTCAATGTACACTCGGCCCATACGCCCGTCTTCGTCCTGGTGCAGTAATGGAAGAAGACTCGCACATTGGCAATTTTGTCGAAATGAAAAAAACCCGTTTAGGCAAAGGTTCTAAAGCAAACCACTTAAGTTACTTAGGTGATGCTGAAATTGGCGAGAAAGTGAATATTGGCGCAGGCACAATTACCTGTAACTACGATGGGGTTAATAAAGCCAAAACCATTATTGGCAATAATGCCTTTATAGGCTCTAACTCATCACTGGTTGCTCCTGTAAATATTGGTGCTACAGCAACTGTGGGTGCAGGCTCTGTTATTACCAATGCCGTAGCGGATGATCAGCTAGCCGTAGCACGTGGCAAGCAACGTAATTTAGATGGTTGGAAACGCCCAGTTAAAAAATAAGTAATGACCATTACTTATTAAATATTTAAAGCGAGTTTAAAAACTCGCTTTTTATTGTCTAAATATTTTTAATTAATTAGATTACTCAATAACGTATATAAAATATAACTGAAGGAAGTGCGGCATGTCAGCTTATGCTCATCGTGCAATCGTTGAAAGGAAACCCGAAGCTAGTTAAAAAGTATATTATCAGGTAATGGTCTATTCATTATTGATAGGCTTTAATAAAGTACTGAGTGAAGACCCTTATGGAATATTCGGTACATTATTTGGAGTTCCGAGCATAAAAGTATTATGAAAATATTTAAATGGGAAAAAGCAAGTAAGAGTGGCAGAAACCTCGCTTTTAAAGAATTATTTATAAATTTTTTAGGGCCTATCTTAATTTGCATTATTTGTTTTGCTCTAATTTATACCGTCATCTCAGAAATTAGTTTACTGGAAGCTGTTGGGTCTAGTCCTTTTATTAAAGAAAAAAGTGGAAAGGTTCTTTTACTTTTTTTCCTTTTCCCTTTTACTTTATTTTTTTTAGCTTCTATTCAGAAGTTATTAAATTATAAATCTGAATACTTAATGACAGGCTTTGTTAAAGGGTTGTTTATTGCATTATCTTTATTTCCTTTGCTAGTAATCCCTTTCAACTTGTATATAGAGTCATATATAAAAAGCAATGGCTATACTTATTGTAATTGGTATACCAGTCCATCATTCAGAGGTCCCGATGTTTGGTTAAAAAATGATGAGTTATGCTTACAAGATGGCTCTGTCATAACCAGTGATGTTACCGATTGGTTTGAACAGAAAAATCAACAAGGTATTGAGCCAACAATTAATGAACTTGAAGTTTTTATACAAGAAACTAGAGCAGAGTATAATCGTTAAAATTAACTCAAAATTGCTGCAGTCGTTTTTATTTAAAATAACCAGCTAAGCTAAATAATTTTATAAAGGGATTTTTCTGGCTTCCAAAGGTAAATTTAACCCTAATAAAAATAAGCTATAAACAATGTCTATTTTAGAATGGGAAAAATCCGAGGAACGTTTTACAGAGCAAAGCTTCGAGCATAAATTAACTGTTGTGATAGGCCTGTTTGCTTTTATATTATTTACAATTGCTTTATTTTATTTCTCTTATTATGGGTTTGTTGAAAATGTTTATTTTGATGAGTCGCTTTATTATATTCGAGAAAGCGGCTTGTTGGCTCCGATAATAGTAATGGCTCCATTTCCTGTTTTAATGACAATTGCAGGTTTACAAAAAGTATTGAACTTCCGCAATGAAAAAACAATAAGGTTAATGGTAAAGCTTATGCTGCGCGCAATACCTTTATATATAATTTTATCTATTGCTAATAGTTTTTACATTGAGTCTAAATTAACACTCGAGGGATATAGCTTTTGTAATTGGTATACCAGTCCATCATTAAGAGGTCCCGATGTTTGGCTAAAAAATGATGAATTATGCCTACAGGATGGTTCCGTCATAATCAGTGATATTACCGATTGGTTTGAACAGAAAAACCAACAAGGTATTGAACCTTCCGTTGATGAGTTAAAAGAGTTTATAAAAATAACTCGAAAAAGGCGCGATGATTATATAAATAATATGTAGCGGCCAGTCCGTTTTAATGAGTAACAGGCCAAGCCCTATTAAAGCGAGTTTTATAACTCGCTTTTTTATTGTCTAAATATTCTATAAATAAAAATGCCATAATGTTGTCATCCCTGTGTGTTGATATTTAACTAATACAACACTAAGGAAAATAATAATGTTAAACAAATCAATAATAGCCCTTTCTTTGCTATCACTATTAACTGGTTGCTCACTAGATGGTGATGACGGCCAAGATGGCGTACAGGGTGTACAAGGTACAGCGGGTAATAATGGCGAAAACGGCACTAATGAAAATTCAGCTTTAAATATCAATCTTATTGGCCGCGCAGTACTCAATGCACAAAGCCCGGAAGGGGCTGCTGAAATAGTCGCCTACCAAGCCTCTAAAAAATGGATTTATGCCATTAATAGCTCTGGTGATGAAGCCGTTGTGAATATCATTCCTGCCGATACGTTCGACACTGCAGCATTAGTAAAAGATAACGAAGGTATTGTAACCGCGACCAACTTAGCCTCTGCCATTACGCTCTCACTAAATGAAAATACGCCTGGCGATGCAAACAGCATAGCTATCGATGCGAATAACCAATTATTAGCGGTAGCAATGGCTGCTACAAGCGTGGGCGAAGCTGGCCAAATAGCGTTTTACAATATTAGCGGAGATACACCAGTATTTATTAAAAATGTAACAGTAGGTGCCCTACCCGACATGGTGGCATTTAGTCATGATGGTGCAAAAGTAGTGGTTGCTAATGAAGGTGAACCTAATGGCGACTACAGTATCGATCCCGAAGGCACTATTAGCATTATCGATATCACTAACGGCACTATTGCCGATAATGCTTTGAGCATAAACTTTCAAGATTACAATAATCAGCAAGCTGAATTAGAAGCGCAGGGTTTAGTGTTTGCCAATCCTACTGGACGTACTATTAATGGTAATTTAATAAATACCACCGTTGCTATGGATTTAGAGCCAGAGTATGTGAGTATTTCCAAGGATAATAAATACGCCTATGTCTCTATTCAAGAAAATAACGGCCTAGCTATCATCAACCTTGAAGATAATTCCCTTGAGCTAAAAGGGCTCGGTTTTAAAGATTGGTCAAACTTACAATTTGACGCTTCAGACAAAGACGGCGGTGTTAACTTTAAATCATACCCTGGTTTATATGGCATGTATCAGCCAGATACAATTGCAAGTTTTAGTTGGAAAGGAGCCAACTTTATTGTATCTGCCAATGAGGGTGATGCACGCGAATACTTTTTTGATGCCAGCGATGAAGCTGATTGTATAGCCAAGGGCGGCCTTGATTATGACGCTAAAGATGGGTGTTTGGCATATATAGATGAAAGCCGCGTAGAAGATCTAGCTCTCGCAGCTAACTTCGATTACTTAAATAACGATGATAACGACATTGGCCGTTTGAAAGTTACAACAGTAAAAGGTGATAAAAATAACGATGGCCAATACGAATCTCTTTATGCCTATGGCGCACGCTCATTTACCATTTGGGATAGCAATGGGCTGGTGGTGTTTGACTCAGGTGATCAAATTGCACGAGTAACCGCTTCTGTTCATGGTAACGCGTTTAATAACAACGAAGATGAAAACAAAGGCGATACACGCTCAGATGATAAAGGGGCAGAACCCGAAGCGCTAACATTAGGTAAAGTTGGCGATAGGTTGTTTGCTTTTGTTGGCTTAGAGCGTATGGGCACAATAATGGTGTTTGATATAACCAACCCTTACGATGTGAAATTTCAAGACTACTTCTATAATCGTGGTTTAGAACCAAGTGCAGATATAAGTGGCGACCTTGCTCCTGAAGGAATGACGTTTGTTCCTGCAGCGCAAAGTGCAACAAACGAAGCACTGCTTATAGTAGGTAATGAAATCTCAGGCTCAATTGCCGTATGGGAAATAGCAACTCAGTAATTAATAAAGTGTTATGTAAAAGCGATTAGCAGTTATCTATAAATCGCTTTTACTTCCTCCCCCTCTTGCGATCATGCCTTGTGTGAATGAATTTTAATCAAAAACAGCTCTGCAGCCCTTTGTTTGTATGGTTACTGTACTAAATTGAAATTAATTTAATAAAACTGAAATAAAGCATTGACCCTCTCCAGAATATCCCTATAATGCGCATCCACTGACCCGGCAGGCAGCAATGAAAAGCGCTGAACAAACGGTAAGTGAGTCGAGTAAAACTTAGCTTTCAAATCTTTTAAAAGAAACTGAAAATTAAGTGTTGACAAAAAAATAGGAAAGCGTAATATGCGCAGCCCTAGCGAGATAAAGTTTAACGCTTTAATCGCAACGTTCTTTAACAATATAAAGCAATCATCTGTGTGGGCACTCGTACAGATTGAGTTCTAACAGCCAAGCTTAGTTTACTAAGTGAGGCAAACAAATTTAGAGTCTCAATTGAAACTGAGTGACCAACAGCAATAAATTTATTTATTGCAGCACAGTCAATTCAATATCGAAAGATATTAAATAAATTCAGAATTCATTGAGCTGTCGAAAGACATAAAACTTTTTAATTGAAGAGTTTGATCATGGCTCAGATTGAACGCTGGC
>Ga0209634_1001591_pt1 | contig 16437 bp, 23 predicted proteins | sample LinPmetageLP40_FD_184043 | JGI IMG/M metagenome (GOLD analysis project Ga0209634, IMG submission 184043) | Marine viral communities from the Pacific Ocean - LP-40 (SPAdes) (version 2) | ecosystem: Environmental > Aquatic > Marine > Oceanic | place: Pacific Ocean | collected 2010-08-26
AAAAAATTTTAGCAAAATTTCAGACTTTTTTTTATTGACAGCTAGAGACACTAGGATTTCGCGTGCCCCTTTCTTTATGATAATGATTTAGTCGAGGGAGCACATCGAGTGAGGGCGATGTTTTAAAGCTCCCTCTTTTACAGGAGACTCGCGTGAAACGAGTTATGTGAATGGTACCATGTCAGCCCTTGCTAATTCAAGGGTTAATGTGTTATAATTTTTTTATGGCAAAGAACGAAAAAGGGTTGACAGACCGCCAGGAAATTTTCTGTGCTGAGTTTATTAAAGACTTGAATGCGATAGCTGCGGCTAAGCGTGCGGGTTATGGTAAGCTATCGGCCGAACGAAATGCGTACAAATTTCTTAAGCACGAAGCAATCCGTAAAAGAATAGAAGAACTAAAAGAAACATCCTTCAAACGTGCGGCAATTGACGCAGATGATATCTTGAGACGCTTAGTGAGAATTGCGGATCGAACAGAACAAGAAGGAGATTTCAATGCGGCCATTCGTAGCTTAGAGCTATTGGGTAAACACAAAGCATTGTGGACTGAGAAGACCGTCAATGAAACTACAATCATGAATGCATTTGCATCAGGCAACTCTGATGAAGATATCGAACGTGATGTGGAGCGCCTAAAAAGAATTGCAACGCCAAAACTTAAAATTGTATCAGGAGAAACAAAATGATTTTAACACCCAACCTAGAACCATATACAGGCGACGAACCCATAGATATTTATTCACAACTAATATTATGGGGCGGTCTTGGATATATCAAGTCAGAGTAAACTAGCAGATAGAGATGCCGCCACAAGGCTGGCAGTCAAGCAGGCGCGAGATGATTTACTATCATTCGTGATGCTTATGAATCCTTCATTCAATGTGGGACCGCATCATCGTTTGCTTTGTGATCAACTCATGGGACTCGAGAGAGGTGAAACCGATAGGCTTATGGTCTTCGTTTCTCCTCGTTCATCTAAGTCATTAATCACTTCAACGTATTTCCCCGCTTGGGCGCTAGGTCGTAATCCTTATTGGCAAGAGATAGCAGTATCTCACTCCGATGACCTAGCTACTAAGTTCGGTAGAACGATTAGAGATATTATTAATACTACAGCGTTCGCAACAATATTCCCTAAAGTAAAAATTCGTAAAGATAATAGAGCGGCAAACTCCTGGGCGCTAGAGACAGAAGGAAAAGTAGCAGGAAGTTTCTTAGCTGCTGGTTCTGGATCTGGTATAGCAGGTTTTGGTGCCCACCTCGCGGTCATTGATGACCCTATATCAGAACAAGATGCGTTCTCTAAGACAAGACGAGAGCAATTAAACGACTGGTACGCTTCAGGTTTGCGTACAAGGCTTATGCCTGGTGGTAAAGTTGTGATTGTTATGACAAGATGGCACGAGAATGACCTGGCGGGGCACCTATTGAAGCAACAAGACGCGTCACCCCTGGCAGATAAGTGGAATGTGGTGCGGATTCCTGCGCTAAATACGTCTGAATCTGCAGATCAACTAAAAAATGCACGTAAAGCTTTAATTAATCAGGGCTATCTAGAAAAAACCTACCCAAAACCAAAGATTGGCGAGTCATTTTGGCCTGCACCCGACAGACCTGCAGGGTTTTGTTGGACAACAGAGGATATTGTGCGTACAAAAAACAATACTCCCCCATTTAAGTTTGATGCTCTCTACTTACAGGCACCATCATCGGAATCTGGTGGCATAATCCAAGTAGATTACTGGCAGGACTGGTCAAGTGAAGACCCACCCGAGTGTGATTTTATTATTCAGTCATGGGATACTGCATTTTCTACAAGAACTACAGCAGATTACTCTGTTGTAACTACATGGGGCATATTTAAAAAAGATGACATTAGTTTAGCCAACATGGTTCTACTAGGAATGGAGAAAGGCCGTTGGGATTTTCCAACACTGCGAGAAAAAGCAGTAGAAAAATATATTAAGCACAGCCCTGACTCTATAGTAATTGAAAAGAAAGCTTCAGGTCAATCATTAATACAAGATTTAAGATTAGCTGGTTTACCTATACAGGAATATCAACCAGATAGGGACAAAGTTTCTAGAGCGTACGCAGTTAGTTCTTTATTCCATAACTCAAGAATTTATGCACCACTAAGTAAGGTATGGGCTACAGAAACAATAGAGGAATGTAGGCAGTTTCCTTCAGGTCCTCATGATGACATAGTAGACTCCGTAACACAAGCAGTACTGTACGTAAGAAATGGTGGTTACTTAGAACACAGTGATAATTCATGGCTTGACTTAGGTGATGAAAATGTATATAATAAGAAACGCAGACGTTTTTATTAAAGGATTGGATATATGGCAATAGAAGAAGTTTTAAATAACCCCACAGGAGAAGAGATTGAAACAGTACGTGATCTGACTCCAGCTGAAGAAGAAGTTATAGTTAATGAAGAAGGTGGCGCAGAAGTTACCCTAGAAGATAAACCACTCATGGAAGAAGCCAAAGCAATGGGCTTGTTTGATGATGAAGATCTTCCTATGGATGTACAAGATCATGACGCTAACCTTTCAGAAATTCTTGAAGATTCAGATTTAAGATTAATAGGTAGAGAATTACAGGATTCATTTGAACGTGATAAAGATTCAAGAGAAGAGTATGACGCTATCGCAGAAGAAGGTGTAGATCTTTTAGGATTTAAATCAGAGGATGCCGATGAGCCATTTCCTGGCGCAGCTTCTGCATCACACCCAGTACTTGCTCAAGCTGTAGTAAAGTTTCAAGCCAAAGCTTATAAAGAATTATTTCCAACAGAAGGTCCTATACGTACACGTATTGTCGGATCACAAACTCCACAAAAAATGGAGCAAGCTAATCGTGTAAGACACTTTATGAATTATCAAACTCAGATTCAAATGCCTGAGTATGGACCTGAACTAGATAGATTATTATTTTATGTTTCTCTATACGGGTCTGCCTTTAAAAAAACTTATTGGGATATTTCTTTACAAAGACCAAGAACAGAATATATTAAAACACAAGATTTTTACATAGACTACTACGCTTCTGATCTGGAGACAGCAGAAAGATTTACACATAAGTATTCAATGTCTATGAATGAAATTAAAAAATATCAAATGAACGGAACTTTTAGAGACATAGATGTCCAAGAAAGCTCTCCATCAGAAAGCAATGCAGAAGATGCATCGAATGAAGTTTTAGGAATAACAAAACCATTTGGAGAAACAGAACGTGTCGAAATCTTAGAGATGCACGTGAACTTAGACCTCCCTGGTTTTGAAGATCCTAACGGGTTGAAATTACCATACATTGTCCACATGACGGATGAGGGAGTAGTGCTAGCTATTCGCAAAAACTGGAATGAGGACGATGTTAAAAAAGAAAAGAAAATGTATTTCACTCACTACTACATGATACCTGGATTAGGTTTTTATGGTTACGGGTACATACACTTAATTGGAGGTTTAACAAAGACAGCAACTTCATCAATGAGACAATTGATAGATGCTGGTACGTTTGCAAATTTACCTGGCGGGTTTAAAGCACATGGACTTCGAGTGCTTGCGCCTGACGAGCCAATCGCTCCTGGTGAGTGGAGAGAAGTAAATAGTCCTGCGGGTGACCTAGGCAAGTCTCTACAGCCTTTACCATTTAAAGAACCTTCAGGTACCCTATACAATTTAATGCAGTATGTTGTTAATGCTGCAAAAGAGTTTGCTGATTCATCTGATAACATAGTAGAAAATGCTTCTAACTATGGACCAGTTGGTACAACCATGGCTTTACTGGAGCAATCCTCAAAGCTATTTTCAGCAGTGCACAAGCGTCTGCATAACGCTCAATCCAAAGACCTGCGAATACTCGCGAGACTAGATCATGAGTATCTTCCTGATACGTATCCTTACGAGGTCGCAGGTGGTGCACAACAAGTTTTCAGAGAAGATTTCAATTTAAAATCAATTGATGTTATTCCTGTCTCTGATCCTAACATGCCAACAGAAGCACATAGAATTGCAAAAGTAAATGCAGTCATGCAAATAGCACAACAAAATCCAAATGCTTATAACATGGAAGCGATTGGCATGGAACTATTTACAGCTATGGGAATAGAAGAACCACAAAGATATTTAAAAGCTAAACAACAACCAGTTACTGCTGACCCTGTTTCAGAAAACATGGCGGCTATGAAGGGGGCACCTTTACAACCAAGGCCTGATCAGAACCATGATGCACATATTGTAGCACATGCTTCTCTCATGAATAACCCTGCATATAAAGAAAACGCACCTATGCTTGCAACATTAGCATCTCATGTACAAGATCACTTAGCTATGAAGTACAGAAGCTCTGTTGTTCAAATGATACAAGATCCTCAAATACAACAAGCAATTATGTCAGGACAACCTTTACCACCTGAAATGGAAAATCAAATTGCTTTACTTACAGCCAATGCTTCTGATTCTATTATGAAACTAGATGAAGAGAAAGCTAAGATTATGTCAGGCGAAAAGAAAAGCGTAGCTGAACAACAAGTTGAAATACAACAAGGAGACTTAGACTTACGTAAAGCTAAGCTAGCTCTTGATTCTAAAATACATTCAGACGAAATGGGATTAGAAGAAGCTAAACTTATGATTGATGACGAGAACACTGATCTGGAAAGGCAACGCAAAGAAACTAAAGATGCGATGGATATGGCTAAGTCAGGAATACAACAAGCAAAGATTATGATTAAAAAGGAAGGCATGTAATGGGGAAAGATCCCAGACTAGCAAGACTTGGAGTATCTGGATATAACAAACCAAAACGTACTCCCAATCACCCAAAGAAATCCCACGTAGTAGTTGCCAAAGAAGGCAGCAAAATTAAAACAATTAGATACGGCGAACAAGGAGCTAGCACAGCTGGTAAACCTAAAGCTGGTGAGTCTGCTAGAATGAAAGCTAAACGTAAATCATTTAAAGCAAGACATGGTAGAAATATTGCTAAAGGTAAAATGTCTGCAGCATATTGGGCGGACAGAAGTAAGTGGTAAGTAAGTACGAATATAAACTTGAAAGAGTAACTCATAAGTTACTAGTGCGCTTTCAAAAAATACTTAACGCAATTACATTAGGATTTTATTATTTAAGAAAATTAGATAAGACAAGTATTATGATAACTACATTAGTTGTATGTTGGTTTCTATTTATGATTAATTTCGATAAGGTATCTTTCAACACATGAAACTATTACTAACTATATTATTTGTATTTGGAGCAACAGCTACATATGTAGATTTACATGCAGCAGATAGCAATACAGTGTCATCAACCGTTGTAACAAACAATACACCACCTACAGCAAATAGTCCAAGTGTGGTAGTAAATAATTCAGACGTATGTACTAGTGGGTATTCTGGAAGTGTACAAACTCAAGTCTTAGGTATTAGTTCAGGTGTAACTATAACAGATGCTAATTGTGAAATGATTAAGCTATCTCGTAGTTTATTTGGTATGGGTATGAAAGTGGCTGCAGTCTCTACGCTCTGTACTGATTCTAGAATTTTTGATGCAATGTGGATGGCAGCTACATACTGTCCTTACATGGGAGCTATTGGTGAAGACGCTAAACAAGGTTGGTTAGATAACAAGAATATGGTACCTGAAGGTAGTCAAGTATTTGCAGCTATAGCTAAAACAGAACAAGAACAAAAAATTAAAGAACAACCTAAAAAAGAAGGACATGATGATATTAAGAAATATATTCTTGGTGGTATTACTCTCCTGCTTTTACTCTAATCTCTACGCAGTCTGCACTACAGAAACCACTGGTCTTTGTACTCCAGGTACAACTAGTGAAACATCAGGCTCAGAAGTCACAGACACTATAGTAACTAATCAAGATTCAGGAGACATTTTAGATGGCTCCAATGGCTATGTAACTTCTACTAAAGAAGGTGATATGGATAGTGATTGGGGTGGACAAGGCTCAGCTAGTATGCCTACAGGTAATTCTTGTTATGGATTAGGTACAGATAAGTGCGCACAAATTAGAGGTAGTGGAAACACAACTTCAACTATGGGCGTATCAGGTATGGGTACGACTTTTATTAATACTATTAATATATCTGATCTCACTATTACACACGGTGGCGAAACTAATTATACAATTAAAGTAGATAAACAAGATCCTGCTGATCGTATCTACATGCATGTAACAGGGAGGTATGGGGGCACAGAAGTTTTTGCAGGTACTGATGTACTATCTGAAAGTGGTATAACATCTGGCTATCAACAATACTCAGGAAGTTTTGATTTTGCAGGGGCTATAAATTCTATAGTAGTAGAAATAGGAGGACGTGATATCTCTCTCGCAGTGGGACCAGTCTTCGATGATGTTTCAATCAACATACTTTATAATGTAGTAACCACAATCGTTAATCAACAGATACAAGAACTTGAAGAGTTTTTAGTTTTAGACTATGGTCAAGATGTAAATGATGTAGCTGAAATGATCTTTGATAATAATAAAGTTACAGATGATTTTAACTTTCAACCTATAGAAGCACCTGTAGAAGAGTTTTCTTTTGAGTCTGTGGAAATGGAAATGCAAGAGTTTGAGATGGACTTTCAAACGGATATGGATATGAACATGGAGTACGATATGCCTGACATTGTTATAGTACCTACAAACATGGACATGGATATGGAAATGCCTATGGAGATAACAGTCTCTTCAGTCGAAATGGATATTGAAATGGAGATGGATATTCCAGAACCTGAACAAATGGAGGTAGTAAATATTGAACCAACAGAAGAACCTATTGTGGAAAATACTATGGATAATGAACCTACTGAACCTGAACCCGAAACCGTTCAAGAAGATATATCAGAACCAGAAATGGAACCTGAACAAGAGCAACCTGAAGAAGTCGAAGAAGCAGAGCCAGAAGAAATTAAACAAGAGACAAAAGAAGTTGCACCCGAACCAGAACAAGAACCAGAGCCTGAGCCTGAAGAAGTAGAAGAACCTAAGAAAGAACCTACGGCTAAACAGAAAGCGGCTACAAAAATTGTTAAAGATATGGGAGATAAAGGTAGGTATGAAGCAGGCAACCAATTAAAAACTTTAATAGTTATGCAAGTGTTAGGAGATACAAAAACTTTCTTTGATTCTCAAAAGATGTTACAAGATACAGAAGGGTTCTTTACAAATGACTCATTACCTGATACAATACTGACTAGTAATAATATTGCTCAGTACATGCTATTTGGAAAAAGTAATACAACAATGGAGAGGCTAATAGATAGCCAATATAAATAATGACACCAAAACAAAAAGATTTATTAAAGAAACATTCTGTACATCACACAGCAAAGCACATGTCAACTATGAAAAAAGAAATGTCTAATGGTAAAACATTTACAGCAGCGCATAAGATAGCTATGAAAAAAGTAGGAAAGTAATATGGAAGCTGAATTTGCAGGATTAAAATTTAAAGGAGGTAAGGTCTTTGCTATCTTACTTGCTCTTGGAACTCTTATTGGTTCTTTGTACGGAGGCTTTGTTGCGTTCAAGGATTATCAAGACATGAAGCAAACCATGTTGAATTATACTGCCCCTGATTTAAGCTCGTTCGATAAACAACTTACTGTTCTTCAAACCGAAATAGATATGGTTATGCAAGAAATGACTATGTTACTTGGTGAAGTATCTCTTATATCTGACGTAGCCAATGAATTAAAAAATGACCTTCGCACAGATTTACGCAGAGTTGAATCTATAATCGAAGATGTAGAACAAAATCAGAAACAAGATTCAAGAGAAAACCAAGCAGATATAAAGTTTGCTATTAAAGATATTAAAGATGAAATGCAACAGCTTGAGAAAAAGATTACTGATATCATACAAAAGACTTTAGCTAATCCTTTAGCTGGCATGAAGTAGTCTTGACATTCACACACTAATTACTATATAATAAATACACAATATAATTGAGTAGGGGTATTTAAACGTGCCCCTCCTTTTTACAGGAGGATCAATGTTAGACCAAACAAAAGTATACAAAGAACGAATGACTAAAGTTTTGAGTGAGGCTATAGAAGTCAACAATACTCAATTAGTAAATGGGAGTGCAGAAGATTATGCCAACTATAAATATTTAGTAGGTGTAGGACAAACTCTGGCAGATATGAAAGATCGTCTGCATACAGAGTACAATAAGCTATATCAAGAAATAGCAGGAGGCACAGATGAGTAAAGAACTACCAAAACCACAGGGTTATAGAATGTTATTAAAACCTTGGGAACCACTAGAAAAATCAGCTGGTGGAGTAATACTTTCAGAACAAACAAGAGACATGATTAGGTTTGCTTGTGTGGTATCTGAAGTAATAGAGATGGGTCCTGAATGTTACAAGGACATGTCTAAATCAAACACCACGTGGTGTAAGCCTGGAGACTATGTACTAACGGGCAAGTATGTTGGACTAAAATTCAAATACGAAAACGCAGACTATTCTATCATTAATGATGATGAAGTGGTCGCAGTTGTCCCAAATCCAGACAAAATAAAACATAGATAGACACTTGCAAAAATACTACATTATGTGGTATTATGTTGACACAGCGTATAAACGCAGTTCGCAACTGACGGAGGCAATATGATAGAAGAACCAAAAGAACCGATTAACCAAGAGGAAGAACTCGAAGTTGTAATCGATGAAGAAGGCCAAGTAGAAACGTCTTCTGAAGAGCCCAAAGCTCCAGAACAAGAAACTCCCAAAACTGAAGAACCTGAAGAAGAAGATGTAGCAGATGAAACTGCTGACGAATCTACTGAAGAGACTGAAGAAGAGGAAGGATCTGAAGACAAGAAACTATATGGCAAACGAGCTGAGAAGCGGATTAAAAGATTAGTTAAACAGAGGAAAGAACTTGAAGAAAGACTTGCTGCTCTTGAAGAAGAGAAAGTAAAATTCAAAAGGGAAAACCAGGAACTAGTTGGAAAGTCTGCTGATTCTGAGCTGGCTGCGGTTACGCAGTACGGTGACAGACTGAAGGCTCAAGAGAGAGAAGTATTAGCTTCTCTTCGTACTGCTAAAGAAGCAGGTGATGTTGATAAAGAAATAGATGCTACTGATAAATTAGCCTCTATTAAAGCTGAAGCATTAGTTGTAAGGCAATATGAAGAAAGAGCAAAATCAGCTTCTACTAAGCAAAAAGTTTCTGATGAAGAGACTGTTGAACAAGTAGCTCCGCAAAAGGCTCCTGATAGGAAAGCTTTGCAGTGGCAAAAAAGAAACTCTTGGTTTGGCGGAAATAATCAAAGCGAAAAGATTATGACCCAAGCTGCGATGATAGTTCATCAAGAATTAATTGAAGAAGGAATATATCCTGATTCTGATCCTGATGAATACTACAACGAGTTAGACGCTCGTGTACGTACGGAGTTTCCTGAAAAGTTTAAACAAGACTCTTCAGCAAAAAAAGTACAAGTAGTAGCGGGCGGAACGCGCACTTCCCCCAGTGGCAAACAGAAAGTCACATTGACTAAGTCAGAAGTAGAAACTGCCAACAAGCTTGGCGTATCTCTACAAGAATATGCGCGACACAAAATACGCCGTGATGAGTCGGCGAGATAAGGAGTAGATGAATGACACAGGCTACTAAGACAACCCGTAAAACGCGAAGCTCGGGTAATCGCAAGAAAACATGGACACCACCAAGCAAGTTGGATACTCCAGCTGCACCAGATGGTGTACATTATAGATGGGTTCGACATGAACTCCTGAATGAAGATCAATCAGGAAATGTACATGAAAGAGCTCGTCAAGGATACGAACCAGTAAAACCCGATGAACTTGGCGGGAACTGGCAATCGGATGTTTTAGACACAGGAAAGCATGCGGGTGTAGTTAGAAGTGGTGACTTAATTCTTATGAAGGTTGATCAAGAGATCGCTGACGAAAGAAATGAGTACTATGATAACAAGACCAGAATGCAAGAAAGAGCGGTCAACTCTGAATTGCAAAGCAACAATAGCGCTGCTGCACCTATCAGCCAAGACGGATCTTCCTCAGTCACACGAGGCGGAGGAAATAAAACTGCAAAGTTTGACGACTGATAGTAATATTGGTCAGAACTTTGTTTAACTATACTATGGAGGTATAAACATGGCATATGGCCTAAAACCAAAGAAGCACGCTAAAGGTGGTTTAATTAGAACCAATAACTTTAGTGGCCCAAATGGTTACAGAATAGCCGCTACCGCACCATCAGCATTCTTCGAAGGCGATCTCGTGACTTTTTCAGCTGGAAATATCGTAACTGATATGGCCGCTGCAAGTCCAGGAGCAGTCGTAGGAGTGTTTTATGGCGCAGAGTATGTGGACAATGCATCTGGCGAAGTAAAATTTGTTAGATCAATTCCAACAGGAACTGTAGCTAAAGAAAAATACAAAGTGTATGTATACGATGATCCAGATATCATTTTTGAAATGGAAGCTGATCAAGCTGCAACTGCATTAACAATTGCAGATGTGGGTAAAAATCTACAAATCGTAGCAGGACCAACAGGTTCTACAATTACACACAAATCAGGGTTAACCGCTGACTCAAGTACAAAAACAACAACAAACACTTTCCCATTAACTTTTTTGGGTAGTGCAGAGTTGGATGATGCGTACACAGCAGCAGGAACTACAATGGACATAATGGTGAAAATTAATACTCATCAATTTGGACTAGGCGCTACTGGCGTAACAGGTATATAGGAGGATAATAAATGGCTATATCAAGAGCACAAATCCTTAAAGAACTGGAGCCAGGTCTTAATGCTATTTTCGGAACTGAATATAACAGATACGAGAATGAGCATGCCGTCTTGTTCGATGAGGAAACATCAAATAGAGCCTTTGAGGAAGAAGTACTTTTCCCAGGGTTCGGTAATGCAAACGAAAAATTCGAAGGCGCAGCAGTTGAATACGCTGAGTCAGGCGAAGGTTATGTATCAAGATATACACATAACACAGTAGCATTAGCCTTTTCACTAACAGAAGAAGCAATGGAAGATAATCTTTATGATAAGCTTTCAACTAGACTAACTAAAGCATTAGCTAGATCTATGGCTTCTACTAAGCAGCTAACAGCAGCTAACGTTTACAACAATGCGTTTAACGCAGCTGTTGCAGGTGGTGACGGTCAATCATTAGTATCTAATGCACACCCACTACAAAACGGTAGCACAGGTTCTAACAGACCTGCTACTTATGCTGACTTATCTGAGACATCTTTAGAAACAGCTTTGATTGACATCGCTGGATTCACAGATGACAAGGGTATCCCAGTAGCACTTCAAGGTAAGTCTCTACACATTCCAAGACAATTGGTATTTGTAGCAGAAAGACTTATGAAGTCACAGGGTCGTCCAGGTACAGCTGATAATGATATCAATGCTATCAACAACATGGGTATGATTCCTAATGGTTACTACACTAACCACAGGTTCTCAGATCCAGATGCATGGTTCATTAGAACTGACTGTCCTAATGGTTCAAAAATGTTCAACAGAGCAGGAATGTCAACCAAGATGGAAGGCGATTTTGAAACTGGTAACGTAAGATACAAAGCAAGAGAAAGATACAGCTTCGGTTGGTCTGACTGGCGTGGCGTTTACGGTAACTCAGGAGCATAATAACTCAAACTTCGAGTTGGGGGTAATGTAAAAGTGCCCCCTTCTCAAACTTTAATTAACATTGACTAGCATAGCTAGATTACAAAGGAGTAAACAATGGCAAGAACGACATTTAGCGGACCACTTAGAGTAGGTAACGCACAAAAAACAAAGAACCCTGAATTTGCAGGAGCAACAGCTCTTGTAGCATGGGGATATATTCCAGATCCAACAGCGGCTGCAACAACAGAAGTTCAAAAATGGATATTTGGATCAGAAAGAACAGGTAAATTAATTTTACCACCAAACTCAGTTGTATATCGTCTAGAAGTAGATGGATCTGCAACAGGTGGAACTAACCCTACATTTAATTTAGGTTTTAAAAACGCAAATGATTCTACTGAATTTGACGTAGATGGTTTAGTAGTTAATGGTGATGCTGATGGTGATGGTATTATTAAATTTGGAGATGCTACAGCAGGAAATGACTTAGCTACAATCTTACCAGCTAATGGAACTACAGCTAGTAATGATCCAATTATTATTACTGGTGGAGTAGGTAACTCTGCACCAACAGGCGGTAATGTTGCTTTTAGACTTTACTATTTTGTTTGGGACTTTACAAACGGTACTGACGGAAGTCAGAAGTAATTAAAATAATCAAGGGGAGTCTTTTAGATTCCCCTTACACAAGGAGGTTTATATGTCATCAAGTGACGTAAAGTTTAGTACCAGAACTTCAGACGGAAGATTTGGTAAAGACCCACAGGCTACAGATAATTTTCTGGGCAGAGTAAGGGTTCAATATATTCAAGGAGCAGGCGTTGGAAGCTCAACTGTAAAGCTGTATGATGGAACAGATGCTAATGGTATTCTAAGATATCAAGCAGGTTTCGGTACAGAAGGCTTAGATGTCTATGTTCCTAATGATGGTTTAGTTTTTGAAACTGGTGTGTTTATAGATTTAACAAACACTACTTCAGTAACTATTGCTTATAATTAATCTTTAACAGGTAAATTATGGCAACATCTGGTACACATACATTTAGTTTAGATACAGCTGAGATCATACAAGAAGCCTATGAGCGTGTAGGTTTTGATGTTAAGTCTGGTTATGATCTAGTAACAGCTAGGCGTTCTCTTAATTTAATATTAACAAAGTGGGTTAATGAAGGCGTAAATTTATTTACTATTACCTCTCATATAATTAATCTAACTAAAGATAGTACTACTACCACTGTAGCTGCTGGACAATTTTTAGATATCCTAGATGCATCTGTAAGAGATACAAACAGCAATCCAGTTTCTGATGTTAACTGTGAGAGAATTAGTTTATCAGAATATTTAAATTACCCAACCAAGACGACTAAAGGAAAACCTGTGCAATTTGCTGTGGAAAGAAACAGCCAATTTAAAGCAGCAGGTAGTAATACACACACCATATATTTATGGCCTGTTCCCGATCAAACTTATTATCAGTTAAATACTTGGGCGATAAGATATCCTCAAGATGTAACTGACGCGTATACCGAAAATCCTGACATACCTAGAAGATACTTACCTGCATTGATTAGTGCATTAGCAGTTGAACTTGCTAATAAAAATCCCGCTAAAGTAGATGGGGCACGAAGAGCAGAATTAAAAGCTATGTATGAACAAGAATGGCAATACGCAAAAGAAGAAGATAGAGAAAGAGCAAGCTTTTATATACGACCTAAGATTCGCGGATACTAAGAACGATGGCAAGAAGAGCTTCAGGTAAATATGCATATCTGATAGATGATCGTTCTGGCAGGAAGATACGATACAAAGATGCGAGGACAGAGTGGAGTGGGCTCCGAGTACATAAAAAAGACTGGGAGCCTAAACAAAGTTTATTAGACCCACCTAACCTAGGGCCCGAAGCCACTTCATTAGCAAACCCAAGACCAGATAATGACATAGACAGAACCACTGTAAAACTTGGTACTCTGTTTGGGAGGGGCACGCCACCAACACAAGCAGCCTTCGGTAATCTAATTTTAGGTGCGCAAGAAGATACTTCAGGTCTTGCACTGGCAACAGGTATAGGGCAGTTAGAACTTGCTACTGGTGTAACCTTAGCAGGTATTGCTATAGCTAGTGCCAAAGGTACTTTAACAATTGCTACTGAAGAAAACGCAGACGGCTTAGAATTAACTTCAGAACATGGTGCACTAAGCTTTGGAGCACAAGAAAATTTAGCAGGAATAAATCTTACATCTGCAAAAGGGGATGTTACTAAGTCAGCTTCTTCTAACTTTACCGCAACTGGAATCCCCCTAGCTTCAGCTCACGGTACAAATGGATTAGTTATTGATCTAACAGAAATTCCTCCAGGAATACTATTAGAATCTGGTAGAGGTGATGTATCATTTCAAGCTAGTTCTAATTTAGTTATGACTGGAATAGCAACGGCAAGTGCTAAAGGTGATATAGTTATTAATACACAAAATGACGTTACAGGGTTGCAACTTACATCCGCACGTGGTACAATATCTATCAGTATTGACAACACAGGTTGGGGTGCTCAGTCATGGGGTCAGAATGTTTGGGGAACATAATTAATGGGATTAACATACGTACAACTTAAACAAGGTATTCAGGATTTTTTAGAAAATGCTGCTACAGATTTTACTTCAGCAACAGGTTCAGGAGTAGCTCCTATTGATGTATGTATACAGTTAGCTGAATTAAGGATAGCTAAAGAAGTAGACCTTACTGCATTTAGAAAAGTCGGTACATTCGCAGTAAGTCAATATTCTCCTACAGCAGTCGTTCCAGAAGATTTAATAATTCCTAGATATTTAAGAGTACAGAACGGTGACTTTTTATTGGAGAAAGATGAAACATTTCTAAAAGAATTTACAAAGAATACTAGCACACAATCATTAGCAGGAGTAATAAGATTCTATGCTCTAAGTCAAACTGGTGCTACATACACAGCTACTAACAGACAAACAAATTTCTTGTTCGGACCTATACCAGCCCTTGCAACTACAGTTGAAATAGGGTATACTATGAGAGTTCCAGGCTTATCATCAAGTACGGCTAATACGTATCTTGGAGACAAAGCACCAGACGCTATACTATATGGATCATTGATTGAGGCAGTAGCTTATATGAAAGAGACACCACAAACAATCGAACTATGGCAAAACTATTACAATAGAGCCATACAAACTTTAGCGAATGAAGAACAAGTAAGAATGCGAAACGATGAATTTCGCAATGGTGAACTAACAACGATGCAGAGAGGACAATAAAGCATGGCTATTACATCAGCAATATGTAACAGCTTTAAAGTAGAGATCTTAACGGGTACACATAACTTCACAGCAAGTTCTGGTAACTCTTTTAAGATTGCTCTAATTAAAGCAAACTCCGCACAATCTGGTACATACAATAAAGCAACTACTAATTACACAAACGTAACTGGCAACAGTGACGAACTTGCAAACGGGAATGGATATTCTACAGGAGGAAATACTTTAGTAAGTGCTACCCCTGTATTAAGTACAGATACAGCTGTTTGCGATTTTGCTCAAACAACTTGGAGTAGTGCTACTTTTACAACCAGAGGGTGCATAATATATAACTCATCAGCTTCTAATAAAGCTGTAATGGTTTTAGATTTTGGTGCAGACTATTCAGTTTCTAACGGAACATTTGCAATAGACTTTCCAACACCTAACGCAAGTAACGCAATTATAAGGATTAGTTAATGTCATCTACTTGGAGTGGCGGCGGATTAAATTTACGTTTATTAACCACAGGTGAAAACGATGGAACCTGGGGTGATCAAACGAATGATAATTTAAAACGTCTTGAAAATAAAATAACAGGACGAGCAGCCGTAACGCTATCAGGTACAACACATACATTAACATTTACTGCTAACCCCACATCTTACGCTGACGAAGATGGAAGAAATCTTGTTCTCGACTTCGGTGGATCACCAAGTGGTACTAACACAGTAACTATCCCCGCGAAAGAAACTACTTATGTAGTTTTAAATAATACTGCAAATAGTAATTCTATTGTATTTACTACAGGAGGTGGTACAACATTTACACTTCCAGCAGGTAGAGACGCAATAATTTATTCAGACGGTACTAATGTTCTTAATGCATTAGATAACCTGCAAGTAAGTACAGTTAATGGAGTAGACCCATCTACTTCTGCTACTGCTGGATTTGCTATAGCTATGGCTGTAGCGCTTTAAGGAGAATATAGATGGCACAAAATTTTAGAAATCAAGTAGCTAGAAACACAGGCACAAGTGCTGTAGACATTTTATCACAAGCTAATAGTTATGATACAGTCATTGGTATTAGATGCACTAACGTAGCAACAACTGCAATTAATGTAGATGTATACATTGTTAGATCATCAACCAATTACTTCCTTATCAAGTCAGCACCCATAAGTGTTGGCGGCTCACTAGAGCTAATTGATGGAGGAGCTAAAATTGTTTTAGCTTCAGGTGATAAAATCGCAGCAGTATCTAACACAGCAAATTCATTAGATACAGTAGTTTCATTCATAGACACAATTAGTACATAGGAGTAATACTTGGGATATATCGGAAATACACCTGCTGAAAAATTTCAGACGCTAGATAAACAATCTTTTAGTGTATCAGCCACTACAGGCTATACGCTTTCTAATGCTGTCACAAGTCCACAAGACATCGCTCTTTTCATAAACAACGTCCGTCAAAATCCAAACAGTTCATATTCCGTAAGTGG
>Ga0209634_1001593_pt1 | contig 16428 bp, 11 predicted proteins | sample LinPmetageLP40_FD_184043 | JGI IMG/M metagenome (GOLD analysis project Ga0209634, IMG submission 184043) | Marine viral communities from the Pacific Ocean - LP-40 (SPAdes) (version 2) | ecosystem: Environmental > Aquatic > Marine > Oceanic | place: Pacific Ocean | collected 2010-08-26
AAGACCTAGCTATGTAACTAAATCCACAGTTTTAGATCCATTAGGTATGTATTCTTCTACATTATATAATCCAATAATATACACTAAATTTGGAAAAAAATTAACAAAAAAAAATAATAGTTCATCTACTCGCGACCGTCGGTCACAACGGAGAAGCCGTCAGTCGCAGCGGAGGAGTAGCCGTCAGTCGCAGCGGAGGAGTAGCCATAACACAATTAATAATGTTAACTAAAATTGGGTAACATCATAAAATACTTAAAGATTTAATATGTAAATATATAGATGAAGTTTTTACTTAATAAAACATTAACAGAAAAAAAAGATATTGCACAAGTTATTAATAATAAATTAGATCATAAACTACATAATTGTATTTATGCTCTAAATAATAAATTATTTAAAGAAATAATAAAAATAGGGTCAACACAAAGACCTGAGTTTAGAAAGTTTGATTATCATACCGGTTCTCCATACCCTTTCTATTATGATTGGGTAATATATTTAGAAAATTTCAATTGTTATTTATTTGACGATATTATTAAATACGAATTAGATACTAATAGATTAAAAGAAAATGGTGGTACAGAATTCTATACTAATAAAATTACAGCTAGTAATATTGAAGATATTTTAAAAAAATATGATATAAATTATACTTTAGAATTAGGTGATAAATTTTTAACAAAACCTGTTAATTACAAAAAAAATTATGATAAAATTGAATTAAATTTATATAAGTCTCATATTTCAAATATGGATGCAAAAGAAATTCAATTATTATCTTTATTAAAAAGTATACCAAAAAATAGACTAGAAGATTTAGGAATTAATATAGGAGAAACACAAAACTCTGTTGAAGAAGATTGTGACCATTCATATCTAGATAGTATTATTTCTAAACTTGATTTTTCAAATATTAAAAGTCATATTAAATGCCAATCAATAAATTTTATTTACGATAAGTTACGTAATTCTGATAAAATTAATAGAAAATCGTTAATTTTAGGTGATATTCAATCTGGTAAAACTAATGAAATTATACAATTATCCTACTTCATATGTAGATATTTGGGTATACCCGCGATTATTATGCTACAAAATAAAAAAGCTGGTATAAGTCAATTAAGAGTACGTATCGACCAATTTAATCGGGACTTAAAAAGTAACAAAATACACTACCATTTAGAATATAAAATTGCGAATCATCAAACTACGACTAAAAAAAAAATATATGAATTATTTCATCCACAAAATCATCGTGGAGAAATTATAATATGCCTTTGTAATCCAAAACAACTTAATAAAATAAAAAACTCCATAAAACTTTGTAAAGAATATTATAATAAAGTTTCACCGTTTATTTGTCTTATTGATGAATATGATGACTTAATTAAATCTAGACATGATATAGAAGAATCTAATAAAAATAAAAAAAAGAAAACTGAAATACCCGCTATATATCTTCAGAAAAAATCATATTTATCTATCGGCATAACTGCTACACTTTTAGCACCTATGATGCAAGAAGATAAACTAAAAAAGAATGATATTTTCAAATTAATTACTTCACCTAATTATGTTGGATATAACTCTAAAAGATTACAAATTCATGATATATCTGAAGAGGTTATTCGTAAAAAGGGAAAAACCAAAACTAACTTAAATAGTGATTCGATAAGTTCTATTATTAAAAATATAGAAAAAAGTATTAATGATATCAAAACATATTCAATTACTTTATTTAACATATCGGATAAAAAAGATGACCATAGACAATGTTGTGAGGATATTAGAAATGAATTTCTGGATTGGGCTGTAGTACAATTTCATTCAAATGAAGATAATAAAATCGTATGTGAATTACCTGAACATAATAATATTACACAAGAAAATGAAATACATATAGGGGACAAAATTATATCTATTAAAAAACATAAAAATAAAATACCAGATTATAAAAAATTATTAGATGGAGAAGATAGATTATATGATAAATATTCTATAGAATTTGAAAATATGTCTATTCAAGAAGTAATTACGAAATTATTAGAATACACTAATAAAATTTGTATTATGAGTGGTCGTATGGCTACAAGAGGTATTAGTTTTGTAAATAATGATTATAGTAAACATATTACTGATTTAATTTATCTACCTTCCGATGCTTCACATGTTACTAGAAATGTACAAGACATGAGAATTTTCGGTAATTTTAATCAAGATGGTATTGTATTAACTCTATATGTTGAGGAGTCTATGTACCAAGAAAATATTGAAAAATATCACTCCTTGCAATCATGTATTTTAGATTTAATAGATAACAAAAAAACAATAAAAGATGGTCTCATGTCTTTACCTATTGATTCAGATTATGTTCCCACCAAAAAAATAGATAGACCAGCATTAGTTAAAGGTCTAAGTTTTAATAATAATAATACATGGGGTATACCTCTACACACTCATGATATTAGTGAAGCCGAGAAAATTATTAAAGAAACTTATCCTTTTCCAAAATATAGAAATTTTAAAATTATAAGATACACGGAGAAGTTTTCAATAGATATAGACATACCATTCGAACATCCTAAAAAAAAATATAAAGATATTAAACATAAATTCACCCCCGAATATTTATATAAATACTTTGGAAAAAATATTGGAAAAATACCTATGAAAATTAATAAAAGAGTTTTAGATATAAAGGACAAAAATGCCTGTTTACATTTTATCAAAAAATATTGGAAAGAAATTACTAATATTAAAATGTATACACCCAAAACTTCTAATATGAATAGGAAAAATGGAATAAATCAAGCTATAAGTAATAGTATACCTTATAATTATGGTGATAGATGTACTCATAGAGAAGCCATGATAATTAATTATCTGCATGAAACTTATTATCATATAGTATCTGTAGAGAAAACCAAAAAATTACCAGATGATGATGATATTATCGATGATAAAAATTTAATAGTTTATTATAAAAAATATATTGATGAATATCTTGAAAAAGAAAATACAGTACAATTTATATATCCTGATTTTAGAAACGGTTGGCCTTTACACAATCCATTTTCAATCGAAGATAATATTTTTAGAAAAGTCCCAAATGTATGTTATTTTGGTACTCTTGGAGAAAAAAAAATAGATATAATTGTTAGAAAATTAGATTATTTAGAGACACAATCTAATAATAATATTAAACTATCATTAGATTTAGGTATACCAAATAATGATATAATATTATTATTTTATAGTAAGGAAGGATATCACTATACTATTAAAAATAATAAACTTTCATTATTAGAAGATAAATATAAAAATATGGTACTAGAATAAACTTATTCTTTATTGGATTTATATAAAAATCTAATATATTTATAAAATTGATTATTTTTTTTTTATTTATATAAAAAAATGCCCAAGTTCAAATTAAATGATATCGTCGAGATACACAATCTAATTAAAAATACAGAATTAAATGGACTAAGGGGAAAAGTGTGCACTTCTTTTATAAATGGTAGATATGGAGTAAGAATGGACAATTTTTCAAAAGGGAAACTTATAAAAATAGATAATCTTAAACCGGCTAAAAATAATGTTAACATTGATATAACAACTAATTTAAATACAAAAAAAGATACTTTATGGTGTCTACATCCAGATTGTTTAACTTCTTTAGAATGTTTCTCAGATGAAATTGATTTAAGTGAACATATGAAAATACATTAGTTATTCTCGACATCAGTTTCTACATCTGTTTCTGTATTTGTATATTTGATACTTAGTATACTATTTATTAAAAGTAAAGTAACTATAATTGCCAAACATATTACTAGTACTTTAGTAGGACTCTCCAATCCTGCTAAATATACCCATACAGGCGCCAACACAATCTCTAATATTAATATCATATTACTTTCAGAACCAGTAATATATTTAGTTGAATTTGTAAAACAGATAAAAGATATGGGTAAAACTAAAATACCTTGGATAATTAACCAATATAAATTTGCTTTACTAATATGTAATCTATCATAATTATTTATAGCCATCAAAGATATTATTGTTGTAGTTAATGCTGATAAAAATGTGACTAATACCATTTTTTTTTCAGGATTATTAACTCTATTATATCTTAACAATGTAAAATATATTGAGGTAGTTATCATAGCACAGTTAGCATATAAATAACCAATATCATTTAAAATAATATTGTCATTTCTTACACTAAAAATATTAGAAATTATTATTAATCCAGATACTAAAAACAATATTAATTTCGTCCAAATAAACATTTTTTGTTTAAAACTTATCCAACTAAATAATGAAGTCATAATAGGACTTATAGCATATATAGATAAAGTTGAAGAAACTCCTATATTATCTATACTCATAGTAAAACAAATATTACATATGGTTAACATACATAATGCTAATAATCCTTGATACCCTAAATTGTAAATTTCACTAAAAATTTTACTTTTTTGTTTGTATAAATTGTAAAGAAATGAAGCAGAAAAATATAATAAATATCTATAAAATATTAATACCCATATATCAACATTATCATCGACAAGTTTGATAAGTAATGTGTCAGTTGATATAGTTAATACACCTATTAATGCTAAAATATATCCTTTAGTTATATCTTTTTTACACCATTCATAAGATAACCTGTTATTTATCATTTAAAAAAAATATATTAGAATATAATATCAATTTTAATTAATAATTATTAAATATTATACATACCTAAATAAAAATAAAATCTAAATATAAATCTAAATCTAAATCATTATAAGATTATCTAATATCATGTTATCTAATAAGGACAATATTTCCAATATACTGGAAATGGCACAACATCTCTAACAGATGGTACACCAGTAATTAACATTAGCAATCTGTCAAATCCAAGACCCCATCCACCATGAGGGGCCGAACCAGATTTACGTAAATCTAAATACCACTGCAATGATTCAACATCCATTTGTCTCTTTTTTATTTCGTTATCTAGTTTATCAAATCTCCACTCACGCATAGAACCACCAAATAGTTCTCCAACAGATGGAGCCAATATATCAAATGATTCGCATTCACCCGAATCATCATCACATTGTTTCATATAAAAGCTTTTAATTGTGAGAGGCCAATGTGTTACTGCCACAAATCCTTCAAAATGTTTAACCAAGATTTTTTCATGTTCTGATGCTAAATCGCCATCATATTCTGGCCATTCTTTTACTTTTACACGTTTCATAACACCAGCATCATCTGGTAATTGGGCTTTATCGGTAACCAATTTACGTATTAAATCTACTGCTTCTCTATGTTTAATTTTAACAAATTTCTTATCTAAAATTTTAGTTAACATTGTTCGTGTCCCCTGTAATTCAGTTGGAGATTGACTACTATCCAAATAGTCAAAATCCTCTTTTCTAATATCTAATGTTTCTCGAATACACGTCTTAATAAAGGTCTCTGTAAAATCTAATAATGTATCTAAAGTTTTAAAACAACCTTCATATTCGACATGCAAAAATTCCGCTAAATGTTTAGATGTATCCGATTTCTCGGCACGAAAAGATTTTTGACACGTATACACATCTCTAAAACCATTTATTAAAGCTTCAAGTGGTAATTGTGAAGATACTGTTATACCAACTGGTTTTTCCCCAAACATTTGAGGTGCTATCCTAAACATCTCACCAGCACCTTCACAATCAGAACTAGTTAAAATGTTTGGGTCAGTACAAACCACGTTGTGTTCGTGAAAAAACTTATGAATAACATATAAAAGGCTCGACCGAATTCTAAACAGAGACTGAGTGACTTGACTTCTCATTCTCATAAATGGGTACTTTCGTAGAGCCATTAAATTTCTTTCGCAAGATTTTTGTATCGGATATTTCTGACAATCCTCTATGCCACCTATAAGTTCTAATTTAGAAATTTGAAGTTCAAACTTCTGTGTAGCCCCTTCGGGACTTTTAACTAATTTACCTAAAACTTCAACCGTACATCCTGGACTTAAAAAACTAGAATCTAATAATTGTTCAAATTTTAGTACTGGGTTTTCAGTGTCCAATGGTTTATACGTTTCTATAGATGCAATACCTTTTAGTTCACCGATTTTAGTTCCATCATATATATCTATAAATGCCAATGTTCCACTACCCCCCATTCTTACCCGCCGTATCCAACCATTAAATATAATATCAGATCCAACTAATTTTTCGCTTAGTTCGTTAAGTGTGTAAAAGTTTTCTAAAGACATTATTCTTAGTTGGTAAGAATAATAAGTTAAAATCAATTTTTTTTAAATGTACTCAGTATTGGATTTATTTAGGTAATTATAGTTTAAGATATTATTTAATATTAAAAGTTATAACTAATAATAAATTATCTAAAACAATATTAATGGAGGATTCATTAGAATGTTTCTACGAAGATGATTGGGTTAAAGTAGAAAAAAATAGTATATTCTTTTATAAAGAAACCGATGATGAATTTATTAATATTAAATTTTATCCTTTTAAAATAGACAAAAGTCAACTTTTTAAACTCATATATTATAACGAAGATGTTAATAAAATCCATAGTCTTAAACAATGTATTCTCGATATACCCAGATATCCTGGATATATTAAAACACATACATTAAGTAAATTTAGTTTTGGAGATTTTTCTCATAATTTGTTAATGATTATATTAAAAGATTATTATTCGAAAAAACAAATAACCGATATCTACAATTTTATCCCACAACAAATTTTTTATATAGTTTTAAAAGAAATTTTAACCCTATGGGAGGGGTGTTTTATTGCGAAAACAGAACATCAACTCAATATTGATTCTAAATATGTAGAACGAATATTAACTGGTCAAATATTTGAAGGGGAGAATTGTGTCCAAAAATTTATATCAAAATTAAAACTAGAATACGATAAAGACTTTGTCACTTTAAATATTAATTTTTTTAAATAAAAATTATTATATAATATTATAAATGTATTATATAGCTATTTTAATAATAATTTTATTACTCACAATTTTAAAACATAGAGATTTTTTTACATCTCCACAAATTACTACTCATGATTCATATTTTAGTGTTAATAATAATGGAGATAAGTATAAATTAAGTAGAAAATGCCCACATATGGGGTGTAATGTAGATTGGGAGAAATCAGATAAACAATTTATCTGCCCGTGTCATCAAAGTAAATTTAATTTAGATGGTAGTTTAATAAGTGGTCCTGCTAAATCTGGATTAGAAAAAATATAATAAAATTGATATTTATATAATCTATATTAATATTACTATGAATATTACTAGTAATATTAATATAATTATTATATCTATTATATTATTAATTTTTATAGATATATTATTTTTGAAAGATAATAAAAATTCTATTGTAATGTCAATAAAAAACTATTTATTTAATAACAAACAAATAGCTAAACAAGAAACACCTTACTCAATTATTCACTATTTAAATAAAAACTTGAATAAAATTATTAATATTAATAATAGATTTTTATTAATTGATTTTGGTTGTGGAGACGGAACTAGCTTAAAAATGTTTAATTTTTGTAACAATAAAATTGGTATAGAAATTGATACATATACATATAAACTAGCATTACAAAACTGTAAATATCATAATAATATTAAATTGATAAACGGTGATATTTTAAATTACAATTTTAACACAGATACGATACTATATATGTATGAACCATTATGGTTATGTAAAGACTATTTACCCATATATGAAAAATTATTTGAAAATATTTATTCAAGTAAACATAAAATTTACATTATATATCTAACAGGAGTGACAAAACAACTAGACGAACTGTTTTTTATGAAGTATAAACTTAAACTTATACATAAACAAATACATGGCGCAATTTTAGTCAACCGATATTTATATATTTATTCTAACTAGTATATTTGGGTTGAGAGGTCTACCATTAATGTATAGTATTACCAAATTAATTGCCTATTACTAGATATTGTATACTATAACAACTAAATTAAATGATAATAAAATTGATATTTATCATTATCTATATATTATTAAATGAAGAACTTTACCGTATTTCCATTAACACAATATTTTTATACGAAAGGTAAGCAAAGATGGAAAGAACCTTTTGACCCCCACGAAATTTATGGTACTTGTGGACCAGAAGGTAGACCATGGGTTGATTGTTACTATTGTTTTATTCCTATATGCTTTTCATTTGATATTGTTAGCTTTAATCTATTTCAATGTAAGTCTATAACTAATTCATAATATAAGATTATTATTTAATAAATTGTCCGAAATTGTCCATTTTAAATTTGAATAAAATCATTGTATATAGTTACATTATTTATTTCGAAAAATTGTATCAATATAAATCTTCGGGTTTTTCTTTTTGGGAAATACCCGTAAAAACATTTATATAAGATATATTATTGGTTTGTGCATTCTTTTTCATTTTCCATACTGGATTATCTTGTAATTGGCGTAAATTTATTTTATCTATATCTTTATATCCAGGTATTTTATATTCAATTATATTTTCTTTATCTATTGAATCTATTATTCTTGAATTTGAGAATGGGTCAAATGGTCGATATTCATCAAACCAGTTATAAAATAAATCTTGATTTATTGAAATATAAGTTTTCATTATTGTTCCTATCCCATATTCATAAGTTACTGTTTTATTTTGCATTATATTTCTAGCTAAATGAGATTTTGGATGACCTGCGTGCAATGAATATGTTCCTAATATTATTTTTGTTTTTGTTACATTTTGTTTAATTAAATTTTCATGATATAATGGCCAAGAACCTTTATACGGGTCGTCACCTAGATCCTTTTCCGAACCACACGTATCAGCATATATAAATTTATTATTAGAGTCTATAGATTGTATTGTTTTCTTCAAGTCTCCTTGTAGTACCTCGACGTTATTATACTTTTTACTTTCTTCTAATTGATATTCATATGAACCTTTTTCTATTTCAATTATTATAAATTTTATTTTAGATAGTTCTAATGGATTTAAAATAGTATGTAATTTAGAAACAGTATTTAATTTATTATCACATAATATAAAATCTAATATTTCTCTAGGTTTTATAGATAAAAGTATTCGTATAATAGCTGGTATAATCTTTTCGTTGAAAACATCTTTTATTAAATGATTTGGATTAGTAAATGGATTATCTGAATCACGAAATTGTCTGAAAAATCTACTTGATAGTCTATTATTTTTAGAAACGATTGATTCATTAGCTCTACTAGATATAACAGATACTGTTTTTTTGTGTTCATGTTTTTGATGAGGTGTATCTATTTTTTTATATTTCTTAGTAACCGGTTTTGTGGGTGATGCTGCAGAAACTGTTTTTTTTTTTATACGAGGTTGTACTGATTTTTTATTATATTTTTTAGTTGCTATTATATGTAAACTCGTAGGTGTTTTAGCTTTTTGTGATACTAATTTACGTGTTTTCTTAGGGTTCATACTAATAAATATTGATGGTCTTTTAACACTATTTAATTGAATAATTCGTGTATTACTATTAGACATACTTTCAGCTGTTTCGCTATCTGTGGGTGGAACAGTATCTACAAATACTTTCCCAAATAAATTCTGCCACCAAATTAAATGACCATCTTTAATATTAGTACGTATAATTTGGTCAGTCCCATCACGTTTTGTTATCTTAAAGTCTTCAGTGAAATTAATATCTAACAAAATCGGACAAGTATCATTCGATTTAGTTTTATAGTTTCCGTATCTAAAATATAATGGTGATTTATATTTACCACGAACTTCATTCATATATACACCATCTTTTAAATATTGGGCTTCACCTCCACCAGATGTATTCAATAATTGATATTTACGATTTCGTATTTGATAATTAGAGTTAGAAAACATTGCTTTAACTTTATAAAGCTCACTAGGTTCTATTTGAGAAAATACATTAGATTTATCATATTGTTTAAAGTTAGGGTCACTAACTAATTGGAATAATTTATCTTTAGCTAAGCTTTTTAGTTGTCCATCTTCTAAATATTGTTCTCTTCTAGTAGCGAGTCCCGTCTTTACAATATCTTCAGTTATTATATTAGGTATATAGTATGTTATTTGATGTAACGGTTTTGTATTCGAAAATTTATCTGGTAGCTTAATACTTAAATTATAAATTATATCATTTACCTTAGCTAAAACATCAGAACAATTATTATATTCGCACGGATTAGTTTGTACAGTATCTCGGTCTTCTTCTTTATAACACCAGCCTTTAGTAATAGGGTCGTATATGATACCTGTATCTTCTAATTGGGTTTCTATCCTCTTCCATTTTTTGATTTCATGTTTTTTTTTAGTAGATAATACCTTTGGTGCTTTTGCTAAGGGTAATTGTATTTCATCCAACTCTTTTTGCCATGATTCTAAACTATCCATTATTTTACCCGAATCTGTTATTTTAGTTAAACTATTTTGAAAATACTCTATTTCTTTATAGCATTTAAATATTTCACTATGTAATTGAGGTGTAGCCCATAGATATAAATTATCCTTATCATCTTCATGATATATCCCCAAAATTCTCATTTTTTGAATTAAACTTTCGCAATGTATATTTTTATCCAATGATTTAGCGCCGCTCTTTTTAACTGTAATATCACTTCTAATATATAAATCCGTTAAATGATACGGTAGTACTTCTTCTCCATCTAAAAATAATTTATTAGTGTAATCTTCGTCCACAAAACTTATACCTCTATCTGCTTTTTTCCCAGCTACAATTACTATTTTTTTTATACCCATATTTTTTAAATATTGTAACGCGATAGGTAAACAACCTAAATTTTTATATTTAACGTCTTGAACATTAATTAATAAATCTCCTTTAGGAGTCCTAACAACAATTTCTCTATCTCTCTTCGGTCGACCACTTTTGCCAGATATAGACTTAGGGCTAGGATTTTGAGATTCTTTCATACGATTGAAATCAATCGCAAGCTTGTCTAGCACGGCGTTTAACTCAAGGCTCGTTCCAGGTTCACTGTTCTTGTCCAACGCTTCTGGGTCCATCCCGCGGATGTTTGATACCACTTGCCCGACCTGCTTGGGTTGCAGTGTGTTGATGCTCTTGGACAACTTCATCTTTTGCGATTGATTTGGAGATTCTTTCATACATATTGGATTATCTTGATTTTTTGTTACATCTAAACCTAAATAACTACCATCTGGATTAATAACCAATTTATCATCTCGAACTACTGTTGATATTCTTGGTTTAGTGGATACTATTTGTACATTATTTTGATTAAATATCATACCAACCCAATCTTCATGTTTGTTAATAATATCGCATAGTAAATCTTGTTGATTATCATTATTTATAGTAGATAATATTAATGATATACAAAATTTTCTACTTTTACATTCTTTAAGAATATTTGATATAATATCTAATTCTTTGCGTTCTTCTAAAACATCCCTATTATTTTTATTCCTTTTTCTAGATTTTACGGGTTCTACATTCTTTCGTACAATTCTATCGCTTGTTACGCCAACATATAATGGATGTGGGTCTAATTTATAGATTCTATTTGGATGTTTTTTCCAATCTTTAATAGTCATAAATGTAGCCATTGGAGTAGCAGTTACACCCAAAATATGATAAATATTAGGTTGATGTAATAATTCAATCATTCGTGTTTCTGATTTATTATGTTCTCCAGCAAATAAATCGACTTCATCTATAGAAATACAAAAATTTGTATCACTATATTGTTGAACTAAATGTATACAGTGTTCTAATTGAGCATAATTTCCTAGTAACACCATAACATTTGTAAGTGTATTAACTTTACTTGTTAATTTAGTTGTTATTAAATTATTACCATCCGTAATATTACTATTAAATCCATCCCAACTTCCATCCGATTGCTGTTTACCAATTCTATTAATAATCTGCGATGCGTCAGCACTATAATTACGAGTAATTATTATGGATACCATCCCTTCCTTCACTATTTTGTGTGAATGACCTAATAATACCTTGGTTTTACCACTTTGTACATTACCTATAACTAAATCAAATAACCCTTCACGTATATCTATTCTATTATATAATACATCTTTAGTAAAATGTTCTGGAGTAGTCATATTATAAAGATATAAAAAAATTTAATATTGTTATAATGTTATAGTTATTATTTCATTTTATTTAATTTATTTTAATTTAATTTATTTTAATTTAATTAATAAATTCGTCTTCATATGAAGAAATATTTATAAATTAAATGGATAACCTATTACTCAAACCACATTTATAATATGATTACTAAATAAAATAATTAAAGAAACAACTGTATATTATAGTATGCATAATAATTATAATTTTAAAGAAAATTGGTATGATATAATTGTTCCTTTATTAAATACTAAAAAAGTTAAAAATGCTATAAAAAAGGGTATATTAGGATATATGAATAGTTCTTTAGATTCCGATGTTAAATTTAAATCATATCAAAATATTTATGACTATTTAAATAATATTCATGGGACATACTATTTAAATAAAAATAGTTCACCATCTGATTACTCATCTTGTATAACAGAACATCAAATGGAGTGGGAGGATAATTTACTCGAAAAGTTAGAAAAATCAGGCGTTGTTAAACCATTCGAATTTAATCAAGATAACGAAGATAGCGAAGATGAACAAGAAAAATATGAATCATATAGAGAATATTTAGACCCAATATTAAAACCCTATGTCACTAATTATAAAAAAACACATATGGATTCATATTGTTTATGGGGTGGATGTCATTGGTGGAATATAACATTTTGTTTAACATTAGCTAAAATTGTATTACCTAATGAAAAATGGGAAATAAGAAGTAGCGAATATCATACAACAGTGGTTAATGAAGATGAAACTAAAATATTTGATATTTTATATTTTGACAAAGACGATAAAACCTTCGGTGGGAATTTAGCATATGAAAATTCTGGAATGAATTTAAATGAAATTATAAAAAGAAATAAGAATGATAATAAAATAAATAATGAAAAAAAGATAAATAATTGTAAATACAATGAAATATATAATAATACATTTAACCAAATAAATAATTATTTTGAAGATATTAATACAAATATAAATAAAATCGAAACATACATGGAAGGGATAACCGGTATGGTTTTAAATAATGAATATGATGATGATGAAACAGAATTTAGACTTTTTGAGTTTAAACAAAAAATAATTGAAGAACTATTTCCATCCGCTAAATTTAGTATTTGTATAGAATTTGATGAATTAAATAATACCATTACCAAAAAAAAGGAGATTACATTATTGCAAACGTTTGATTGTTACTGCTATGATAATTGTTACCCTAAACCTGATAAAGAGTTTATAATTACATCTACAAAACCGATGACCAATAGATATATAATAAATGAATTAATTAAACAAGATTTTGCTTTAGAATGTAATCATACATTTTTAGAATCTTTGGAAGTTAAAGGTAATAAGCTTGAATATTTCGCAGGAAGTTGAGTGGTAGCAGTACAAATTATTTATAAGTTTATTTTATATATCGTTATACAGGTAATTTATATTTAATTGTAGTCTTTTATGGTGTTTTAAATAATGTAATTAATATTACAACCAGTTTTACGATTAAGTTACTTATAATATTTTAATAAAGTTATATTCAAATATTATCTATTATTACGGTTATTTAGCAACACTAATTCACTATCTAATAATTCTTGGTCCGTTTCATTTAGTATTAATACTTTTTCTAAAAAAACGAATATAAACGTAACAATGCATACACAAATTTATAAATCTTCACAATATGCCCATTTTTTTACCCCTTTATTCGGACCTAACTCTGTAGTACACCAAGGACCTTTACCTGTATCTAAACAGTCATTATATTCTATACCTTTATACATGAAAGGAAATTTGCATTTATCTCTTGTAACCTTTTTAGTTTTAACTTTTTTTGTATTACGACTTTTTACAAGTTCCTTTGTATTAGTTTTTGGTGTATTCTTTTTTCTTCGTTTTTCATCATAATTTCTAAAACAACTCTCCCGCAATTCTTGTTGATTTAATGTTGAATTAGAAATAAATTTTTTAGGACAATTGCTCATAAATTCTCTTTCAAATTCTCGGCAAGCCATTCCCCCTTTTTCTTTTATTTCTGGAGGGCAGTCTCGCATATAATTCGGTTGTGATTTAGTTGCTTTTTTGGTATGATTTACTAAATTATTATGATTTGATTTTTTGGTATTTTTCATAGTCATACCATTTATCATTCCTGGTAATTGCAAATTATTACTAGAGGCTTTTTTGGTAGGATTGACCGAATTATTACTTCGTACTGTTTTGCTTCTTTTTGAGTGTGACTTATGTTCCGTTTTATAATCAAATTCTTTCCAGAAATCTGGTGTATGTTCTGATATAGCAATTTTATTAAAGTTAGGAATGTCATAAAATAAAGTTTTAGACGTAGCAAATCCAGTAAATCTACCTATATGTCTTATATCTTGAAAATGATTTTTGAAAAAATATTTCATTAATATATTTGGATTTTCTATAAAATAATATTTATCATTGGCTGAACCAGAAGGAATTTTATCAAATAATACTTCGGAACTATTATGATCAATTAATATAAATTGTTTGCTTTGGGGGTAGCCCCTAACAATCTGAGATAAATTACCATATTTTTCTTTTAATGTTTTTAAAATTTTAAAATATGGTCTATACAAAAAATATATGTTCATATTATTTAGAATAATTCCTTTAGTCTTTTTTTCTTTCTTCTTTTCACTTAACACAAATGTTGTACTAAAATTTAAAGTTTTTTTATTTTGTATTATAAAATAGTTGGTTAAAACATTTTCATTAAATGGATTATTATCAAAATCAAACACTTTTGAATAAATTAGATTTTTATTATTGATATTTGTTATTATTTCATTTTTGTGTGTTTTTAATATTAAACTTCTAATTCCAGTTTTTGTTATAAAATTTAAATACCCATTTTCATTTAATAAATTTAAGGAAACTAATGTAAATTTATTATCTAAACCTTTCACGCCCTTTCTACCTACTCCTTTTTCATTATAGGGGGGGTTTCCCATAATTATATCAAATTTATCTATACCAAATTGTCGTTTCCATTCAGGTTCAGAACCATCATCGCCTTTAAGAAAACTTCCACAAGATATATTTGCTTCTTTACCAAATATTCTTTTAGATATGGCTACATTATCACCACTTAATTCGACCATATATAACATTTTTTTTATAATATGTTCACTTCGTTTCGTTTTATCTGGTATTTTGGATTCCAAACCTTCCATTAATTTTACATAAGCAATCATTGGAAAATTACCTATACCATTTGCTGGATCTAACCATGTTAAATTAGGATTAGACCAAACTTCTTTTGGTAATTTATCCAACATTTCTTCTATTAATTCAGGAGGAGTAAAAACTTCGCCGTGTTTATCCTTAAATTCTTTTCGTATCGGTAAATATTCTTCTATTTTTTTTTGTACTTCTTTTGGTTCCATATGTAATATTAATGCACCACCTTTCATAGAACTCATAGGTTTTCTCTTAATAGTTAGAGAGGTAGGTTTACTAATACTTAATTTCGAAACTTCTGCCACACGTAATAATAGTTGCTTTTTCTTTTGTGAATTTTTAATAGTTAGTGAGCTAGGTTTCTTATTACGTAATTTAGGTACTTTAGCACGAATAGTTTCATCTGGATTAAATTTATCTTTAATATTGTCAAAATATATTATTAATTGATTTCTTTGTTCTAAATATATATTGTCGTCAGAAAATAAAATATCTTCTAGTTTTTCTAAAAATTGTTTAAGAACTGGTTTTTTTGCAAAATCACTTTTTATTTTATGTAAATAACACGCTATTGGATGCTGTTTATTATTTAAAATATCATCACATTCACATAATTTACTATGAAATGTGTCTATTTTTTCAATCGATTTAGTTAAACATTCTTGTAATGTATTACAATTATAATTTATATCATCATTGAAAAATGCCAATAAAAAAACTATTGTTGGTATTAATATTTGCATGTTTTTAATAATCTTATTATTAGATAATTCATCTTCTTCAGTTTCTTCATCTTCTGGTGGAACCGATGAATTAGGATTTAAAGATTCTAATGGTCTAAGTTGTTGAATGTATTTTGGTCCTTTTTTTTTTTAGTTCCTTTCTTTAACTCTTTACTTACTTTACCAGTTTCACCTAATGTATGTCCAAATAAATCATTTAATTCTCTTATTTTAGTCATATCACTAACTTTTAATAAATTTTTACTA
>Ga0209634_1001597_pt1 | contig 16417 bp, 18 predicted proteins | sample LinPmetageLP40_FD_184043 | JGI IMG/M metagenome (GOLD analysis project Ga0209634, IMG submission 184043) | Marine viral communities from the Pacific Ocean - LP-40 (SPAdes) (version 2) | ecosystem: Environmental > Aquatic > Marine > Oceanic | place: Pacific Ocean | collected 2010-08-26
CTATAACATAAATCAATTCCTCAGAACAAAAAAAGGAGCAGCCCTTCAAAAAGGGGGACAAATAGGGGACTAATAGGGGACACCTCCTTTTTTTGCTCCCCCGACTACAAGAAGAAAAAATTGAAACGCGATCCTTACTCTAATCTATCTTAAACTCATACCAACAGACACACAACCATGAACTCAAACAACAGCATTCTTATCAAGGAAAGGGCGTACCCACAGGAGGAAGGGGGGGTGTGTAAAACTTGTGGTAAATTTATTGAGCATGATGACTGCGACCTCAAATGCAGAGAAGGTTGTGCCGAGTATGATGCGGCGTGGGAAAATACACGCGATACGGGTTTTTGGGAGTGTCACTACGACGATGATGACGAGGAGGAGGTAGATACAAAGAGGTTAATTCACGCTAAATGGGCTATTTTATATCTTCGGTTAAGGTTTAAATAAAAAATTAAATAATTAATTTTTTATTTATCTGTCTGTTTGTATGTAAGATTTTCTTTGTTTTTATGGAAAAACAACTCCAAAAAATCTGATGACTTCTGCAATAATCCTAATGAAAATATTATTCCATCGTCTGGGTTGTCCCAATCTATTAAACTTACTTGCTGTTGCATTTTTTTACCGATACTACGTCCGATTTCTGCCTTTGCTTTATCATCTATATATTCAATATCGTTGTTTTTACATATCACTTTACTTCCTTTAATTATAACAGGACGTTGGCTGGGTATTAAATTTAATACTCGCTTTTGTATTTGTATGACTGGATTAAATCGTTTATCTCCCTCTCTCGTATCGGTGAAAAGGCATTTATCCATATCAATATCACCTAATACATCACTAAAATTCTTACGTTCTGGTGTATTAAATACAAATGTATTATTATTTATTGTATTCTGACTGTTGTCTATATTATTTATTGTAATGTTAATGTTATTTTTTAGTTTATATATCTCCAAATCTAACTTCAACTGGTAGTTCTCTTTTTGGAGCATATTATTTTTATACTTTTGTGAGCTTTTGTGCTTGGAAAAGGGCTTACGGTCAATAAATACTTTATCACAACAAGGGCAGTTTAGCGGATACAATCCCATTATATAATATAATATGAGATATTTTCTTTAAATCAATTTTTCTCTTAAATATATTGTGGTACCTACTTGAAAGATACCGTACGTGACATACAGACTGGTTCAAATGCGAACGGTGGTAAATTATAATCCATACGTGCCTCAGTTTTACATAAAGCTACACGAGTTCCTAAAGAATCTATATCGTCCTCCTGTTCCCTTACGTACGTGTGCGACATCGGCCTTGAATGCTTAAAGCGTGTAAAATCACTTTTATATTTATGCACACAAAATGGACATCTGAATTTAATACATGAAGAAACTTTTACTGGTACTTTAATAATCAGTATATCATCTTTGTCAAAATAATACCAGAGTCCTAACTCCTCCAGTCTGTTTTCTAACTTACTATTCATATATTATATTAATAATATATAAATTTATTATATTGTTCTCGGCATAACGAACATCTTATGGTACTACATCATCTTTTTGGTTATGTGTTGTCTTACTGTACGACCTCCAGACTTTTGCCTGCTCCTATACGTAAAATGCTGGAGATTTTAGCCATTGCTAAGCAGTCGTAATTTGACTGGTCAACATTACCCGAACCAAGAATCTCTACGAAGGTGTTGGACGAGCGAGTATCAATACCCGTGCATGCTGGTTTGCCCCATGGTTCTTGTGGGAGATTGAAAGGATACGCTGTGTGGAATTTGTTGTAAAGATACTCAACCTTTGATTTAATCTCATCGTGTTCAACAACATTATTCGCCCACTTAGAGAGGTCATACCACTGGGTTGTGTCTGCTTGGAATTGTGGGACACGGGCAGAGTTAATAGCATATTGGCATCTGAATTGACCTCCAGCACCAGTCACCGCCGCCACACCAAAATCCGCCGCCGTAGCCATCGCTCCACCAGCATCATTGGCATTGAAGGCAGGTCTAAAGAAGGGAGCAGAGCAGTGCTGGTATTGTCCCTGATAAGCGGCAAGACCAGTTTTATCAACACCACCCGAGGTTCCAAGAGAAGGAACACCAGGGCCTTTGGTTCCGTCATTTTTCGTAGTCATGTAACCAGCAACTGGAACACAGGGACCAGTAGCGTTGACCTTTGCCGAGCGTCTCCAGATGCAAGTAATCTTATCAAGACACGCCGCCGAAAGAGCAAAACGAGCGTTGCCTCCCGTGAAGGGTTGCGAAAAGCAAAGAGTCTGGGGGAACATCGCCTCAAGGAAACCAAGGTCTTCCATGCGTTGGCGGAGCGACATAGCATAACTGCCGTCAAGGAGCGAGTAAGCGTTGACAACGAAGCGGGGAGCGACAATAGCAAAATCTTGGTTAGCAGTAGATGTAGCATTTACTATATCCATATCATTACTTCCTGAACCAGATGGTAAGTTTCCTTTCGGGGCACAAACCACGTTGCGTCCCGCAGTGTAAAAAATTAATTCAAGATTTGGCAGCAGACTCGTGTCGAGGATTCTCGGAGACATTTTGCTTAATTCACAAAGGTCAATAGAGAACAAAGTGCCGTTGCCACCACTTAAACCAGCGGCGTAAGTTTCCGCGTCAGTCGCTCCAATAGCGGAACCTTGGACCGAAGAAGCAACCACTATTTCCGAGTGACCGTTAATACCGCCCTCGCCGTCATTCTCGGCAAAACCACGAACATATTCCTCGATATTTAAAAAATTCGATCCTTGATAAATCACTGAGCCGCCGCAACTCATTGTCAGGCGAGAGAAGAGCGATTTAATACCCGCTGGAAGACGGGCGTTGGTGCCTGATACTTCTACCGAGAAGTAAAGGCGAGATGTTTTAAAATCCATAAGGCAATTCGTGGGGAGAGTTACACGAATTTGCGAGTTAGATGTAACTGTTGACGACCCAGACGTGGGGGTTATCTCAAAAGAATTAACACTTACGCCCTGGATTTTCATGAGGGCAAAAGACAAACTGGAGGGTAAACCTTGACTCATATCCATTATAATATTGCATTAGAAAAAAAATTATTCATTTCTAATGTTTTAATTTGCTTTTTTTATTTTTTTATACAAAAGGATTAATATTTTGATTAGTTCCTGCAAGTGAAAATGCGTTAGTTCTTGCTAAAAGTGGAACATCTGGCGGAGGAGGTGCTTGTAATACATTCGGCGAATACGGGATTTTAACTTTCTCAATCTTCAAAGCAAAATTACAGAACATGTTTCCGACATCTTTTTGACCTGGTGCAGCTTCTGGAATGAGGCGACCTCTGTGGTCTACAATAGAAAACCGTAAGTCATTCATAAATCTCGTGTTAAGATTGCTAAAGAATCTCGTTAATCCAGAGTCTAAAGTATAAGACACTTGTTGCCGACCATTCATTACTCTTGGAATTTTTCCTAAAATTGTGCTATGCGTCGCTTGGTGATTATGCTGTTCGGTTGAAGCAATCATATTACTAGATACTTGATTGTCTGCAACATCACAACGTAGATACAGATGCGGAAGTGTATGAACTTCTGCTGCGGTGGAGAATATTGATTTAACTGTTAATGTATTGTTCGCAACTCCTCCAACAGTGCTAATCTGAACAGAAAAAGACTGCGTAGTTGGGACTGCCTCGTATGATTCCACACGCTTTCCTCCTAATAGCCAGTAACTGTCGTTGAACTGTTGTGTGCTGGTCAAAACAGCACCACCTGTTAGGGTCACAGTTTGGTCTATCGGCACTTGTAGTGTTTGAAAAACAATATTAGTATCAAAACCTTGAGTGCCAGGTGCTGTGAAGTTCATTATAAGTTTATTAGTATTGCGATATACCCTATTAAAAGGAATTAATTTACCAGTAACGGCACTTGTTGGGTCAGCAACAGATACCGTTTGCACAGTTAATTCAGCATTTGCTGTGATAGTTCCTGTCTTAAATGAAGCATTTAATTGGTCACGTATCGCATCTTTCATCTGATCCGCTAAACAATTGTTATTCATATAATCGCCTACAGGCATCTCAATCATTACATCAGTAGCATTCAAATTAGTGGATGCTGCGTTGAACATGCGGAATGTGTTATTATTCTCATTTATGTCATACCACTGCTTTGCGGCATTGAACTGCGTTAACGACAATCTTAAAATGCTATCGCTTCCCGCCTCAAAGGGTTGAGTATTAAAGTTTATTTTAAAATCGTCAAATTGATTACCTGGTGCAGATAAACCAAAACCCGATTGTGAATCTATAAATATTTCTTGGGATTCAGCGGCAAATTCATTAAAGTTATTCATATAGATATACATAAGAAATTATTTTTTGAATTTTCGCATAAATACTTCATCGCTTTCCATCTTCTCTACCAAAGTTTCGGGGTGTTGCAGGTGTTGGTCTACCAGTATCTCAACCATGTGGGCATCTACAGCAGGGTATGTTTCCATACACAACTTTACTAAAGCACTACGTTTCTGATACTCCTCCATTGTATATTTATAAGCAAATTCATTATCAAAATGACTCGCCCGTGGTAGGGTCGTTCCGTCAGGACAGTTCATTCCCTTATCAGTTAGGACTGGTTCGGGTGCTACTACTTCTAATATCTCATCACAATCTAATAATTCACTCATATAATATATAGTAAGATAAAAAAATTACTAATATTACTTAAGCGGATGGAGGCAATGAGTAATAATCTGTAGAAGCGGGGGACATAGCTGCATCTTTAGACATTAATGACATTGCAAAATCCTCTGACTCCATTTTCTCCGTTTCCTGACGCTGTCTAAGATTTTCCATGCGTTTTTGCATATCTGCTTCTTTTTCATCTTTTTTTGCTTTATCCGCTAATGCTTTTACATCATACGGGTCTATTACATATTGCCCACGGTTCGCATCCCAAACTTTACCTTTCGGTCGTCTTCCTCTTGGTTTTTTTGGGAATATTATGATTTGCGTTTCAGGGGTGATCTCTGGTATTTTGCCACCAGCAGCGAAAGCACCTTCTTGTGCCTTTTTAATGATACGATTAACACGCTCTGGCTGACTTGGTTTAAATAAACTCGGCTGACTCAAAGATGTCATAGTGTTCATGCCTACACTGAATGTGAATCCCTTTTCACCAGGATTTTTATAATCTTCGCCGCTCATAAGCAAATTCTCTGACATCTCCACCTGTTTTATTCTTTCCTTAATATCCAATTCTTTATTAACTTTAGAATCTTCCATTAAATCGCTTTGGAGTTTTTTAGTTCTTTTCATCATTTGCATTTCTAATTTTGACTGAGAAGAAAGTCGGGGGGGTATCATTGCTCCTCTGACGTTTGTATTTTCCATAATCTGCTGTGGGTCTAATTTCCTTCTAATTCTGCTCACTTCTCCAGCACCATAAACCTTTGAATCAATCTCAGGATTAGAGTAACCCAAAGCATTCGCCATCGCCATAATAGATTTTGGTGGTTGGATACCATCGGGGCTAACATTTAAAATACCGTTTATGATATTTTTTTTAGGATCTACTTTAAGCATCTCTTGCACTACTGCCATGGGGTATGCCCTATGTTCTAAACATCTAATAGTAATATCTTGGTCGGTGTGATATTTAACCATTTATAAACTATATAAATATTTTTATTTTCTCTATACTAAATATAATGATGTTTCCGAGTAATAATCTTGTTCCTTCAAGCAACAGACAATCTACGGGGGTGTCCCGAGGACCTACTCCACAGATATCACGATTTATTCCTATTAACAATATGCCGACCCAGCAGAGTTCAATCGGTATAGCACCTATCGTTCCTGATTTAACTAAAGGTAGTTTGTTATCCTCAGGTGCCGACCAGTTCGCAAGTTTAATCTCACAACTTTCTATACAAGATTCTGACCTTCCATGCGTCGGAACTAATATGGATGTAGGGATGATTAGAAGTCGCTACAAACAAATTAATAACATGCCTAACCTATCTGGTGCCTATCCACAACCAATCACTGCACGTGGTCCAGGCGTTGGTTTAGCAGTTGATAGAAAACAATTAGACGACTTAAATAACAAAGTTCTACGCCCTGCAAACACCTTTAACATGTTCATGACGCCTAACTTCCCTCCACCAGGTGTGTATTGATTTTTATCAAATTATCATACCAAGTAACTCCACTTCTGCTAATGACACACGACCATCATTATTGTTATCAAGTTGATTAAATATCCTATTTATATCCATCTGGGAATATCCTGATAAATAATCTGACAATTCAGATTTAGATATATAACCATCGTTGTTTTTATCTATAACGTTGTATGTATTTATTGGTCTAAATGGTTGTCTGGGTCGCATGTTTAGATCTGTAAAAGTGGATGATTTATAGGTTGTGAATAAGGGCGTGACTCTGGCATTCTGTCCTTGTAATGCAGATGTATTTTCGTTTATTAATTCCTCTTCTTCCTCTACATCAAATAACCCTAAATCTGCTCTAACCATTTCCTCAGCATCAAACAGATAATCTGTTTCACCTGTAAGACGATTTCTAAAAGACCCTCTTGGTATTTTAGGGGGTATTAAACTTCTTTTAGTTTTAGGGTTAATTTCTTCCTCTCTGTACTGCAAGAAATTATTATCATCAAAATTTTCATATATTAATTGGGGCATATCTATATTTGCTCCCCCAGACGATTGCGGTAAGAAATTAGCCATACTGTGACGGGATTTTAAATTAGCTAATGGTATCAATAATCTACTTTCTGGTTTATGTACTATAAGGCGACCATCTTTTTGGAATCTATTTGATATTGATAATGAATCATCGCCTGTTATCCAGTTAGTAGAACGTTCAGAACCGCCCTGTCCTATACCTATAGCACCCGTATTAAAAGTATAGGCATGGACACCTTTGCGGTTATTGGACACGTGTTGACTAAGTTTTCCTCCAAGGGAGTGACCTGTAACCGATATTTGCGAATCTGGATACGCTGATTGGGTTTTATCAAAAATATCTAATGCTCTATCAAATTTACTATCTCTATCTTCCATTCCAAGACCTATCCCGAATATGTCCGCTCGTAGGTCGCCCTCAAGTGCAGTTGCAGAAGTCCCTCTGTATGCTATTGTAATTTTATTATCATTTTTAAATACTTTCGCCATCTTGCCTCCGATATTATCTAATTCAATAACGCCAGTAGGTAATATTACTGTATCTTCATTTTCTTTATATGTTTTTGCCGATAGAATTGAGTAATACTCCCGCAACAATTCATCTCTTGTATTTTTTTCATATTTCTCTTCTTCCTCTTTTGATTTAATATATGAATTATATAATGTTCTGGACATTTGGGTTCCTGCTGCTACGATGATTCCTGCTCCTGCCACAGCAAGTTTTATTTTATCTTCTGTTGAAAACCCCCTGCGAACCTCTTGCCCCGCATCCGCTAAATCCATGTCAATTATCGTGTCTTGATTCATCCGTTGATCTAATACTCTATTAGCATTTCTTCGTGATTGTCTGTCACCTTGAACTCTTGGTAATGGTTTTCCGAACATCATATCAGCGGGGTCTACGATGCTTGGGCGACCCTGTTGTTGTTCTAATAATAATTGTAATCTATTTGCTTCATCGCTCATTTTATATTATATATATTATATTATATTTTAGTATATATATAATGACTACGACCGAGATAGTTGATTTCTTCGTAAATGATACTTTGAAGGCATCCGCTGGTATCTTTTTCTTGGTTATAAGTTGGAAAATTTATAGACTTAAGTGCGAGGCTATATTGGACTCAGGATGCTTCAAGTTCAATGCAAGTAATGCGGGTGGTTCTCATGATGTTGAATCACCGCCTATATAATAAATTATTATCTGAGTGTATATAAATGCCCCAAGTTACTTTAAAAAAGATAAAACTTTATGGAAGTGATACTGATCCCGCAATTGGCGTATCAAATGCATACCTGACACCTGCTGATGCTGTTAAGGCTCCGCCATTAATGTATGTAAGTGCAGTAAGGAATTCAGGTAAATCATACGCGGTAAGTAAAATGATGCGACAGGCCAAAAAACATCATACCTATGACCGTGTATTTATGATAACCCCTACGTGGTTGTCTAATAAATCATATTTCTCGGATATTATTAATGTGGAAGATGTTTTTCAACCCACGAAAGATGCAATAGATAAAGTAGTTGCTATCGTTGAATCAGAACGGGACCAGTGGGATAAGTTTGTTGTGGAAAGAAAGAGATACAAAGAATATATAAACTTGATGAAGTCGGGCAAAGAACTTAATGAGTCACAAATATTGCATTACTTTGAAATGGGGTATCTTGATCCTGAATCTAAAGCTCCTGAGTGGATATACAAGGTTGAACGCCCTGGTCAATATTGTGTTATATTAGACGATATACTTTCCAGTCCTGCTATAAGTCAATCGTCTTCTTTAACACGCTTGGCGAGTCTGAACAGACATATCGCACCATTAGCAGAAGAGTTTGTACAGTCCGATGGAAGTAGGAGGTCCGCGTGTGGTTTAGGTGTTATAGTAATCAGTCAGTCATATTCCATGCAGAACGGAATTGGACGTGTTTTGAGAGAAAACGTAAATTATTTAATGTTGTTCAAGAACAAGCAAAGTAAGCAGTTAGAAAAAATCCGTGATGAATTGGGTTCTGCTTTAGATGTTGAGAAGTTTGATATTGCTTACGATATTGCAACTAAACTGAAGTATGGGTTTTTGCTCTGTGATTTTAATGCAACTGAACCTCATCAGGTTTTTAGAAAAAATTTAGATACTTACATAACTTTTGCTGAAGATAGCGAATCTACTTAAAGTTAAATCTTTTTTTATATGCAGATATATTAGATGCTAAAGAACGTGATTCGCCCCAGAGCAAGTAGTATGAAAGATGTGATGCACTCTTGCTATCGGTTTTCTTTAGCATGTTACCATGTCTTGCTCGGTACGCCGTTCTTTGTTCTTCAGTTCCTCCTTTTGTATAATCCGTATAACCAGTCGCCCCAAATTGAGTTGTTTTAATTTTTTTACCATCTGGTTCAGTAAATACTGCTGTCCATTTTTTACCCTTCGCCGTGCTCTTCTTTATATCCATTTTTATAGGCATTTATATATACATACATAATATATATATAAATTATCCAAATATACTTTTCATCATCTGGTCTTGACGTGCTTTATTCTGTGCTACTTGCAAGGCAGCAATTCTTGCTGCTTCCGCTCGTTGTATTACCATTTGCCTTTCTTCCGCTGTCGGTGGCGGACGACGGGCAACAGCAGGGGGTGGCGGAGGCGGTGGCGGAGCTTGTCTTGATTTACTTTTTCTGCGGATTATTACCTCTTCCTCCGATGAATCCGATTCCTCTATGATAACTTTTTTCTTCTTCTTTTTCTTTACGATAGTTACATCTTTAACTTCATCTTCTTCCTTATTTTCTTTAAGTTCTTTTTTATTAGTTTTAATGATAGGGTCGTTTTGGGCAGCGTCTACTTCTGATTGGAGTTTCTCTATTTTCTTCATCTTTACGGTGGACTCTAATGCTCTGCGTTTAGCGTGTGCCGCCTCACGCCCTTTTTTTAATCGCTCTAACATCGCCGCATGGTCTTCTGGCGACATTTTCTTCCGTGGTTTTCGCCCTTTTGGTTCAATATTTATAACGACATTTTCATCTTCTTCTTTTTTCTCATATTCCTCATTTTCTTCTAAAGTTTCTACGTTGGAATCACTCATATATATATGATGTGAGATTATATTTATATTTATTTAACTCTAATTATTTAATAAATTATAGGATGTTAATATGACTGCTAAACTCGTCCCACGTGTTAAGGATATAGACTCTAATTCTTGATATTTATGCTCTTCAAGCAGATGTTTTAATACAACTTTAAAAAATGACCCTTCTCGCAAACCAAAAGCTGACATGCTTTTTATAATATCCGCCAAGTAACTTACACTCGGTCGTTCACCTTTTTTTAAACTTATTAAATAATCACCATCCTTATAGTTTAATTGTTTAAATATTTTGATGAACTTTTCATCTGTGATGGTAATGGTTTTTTGTCCGTAATTCTTAAATGTCTTGTATGAAGATATTAACAGGGTTATGTTCTTCTCTTTTCTGTTATAATAAATGTAATTTTGCTGGTCAGTTGGTATATCTTTTTTTAATGTAACGACTTGGAGCAGTAAGTCTAAATTTCTAAAAGCATAATTGATTAACATATAATTAACCAAATAGTTCAGTCCTGTCATTTGGTTTATTGATTCAAGTACCTCACCATAAGAGGGTAGTATATCGTTTGACGCTTTCAAAAGGGTTTTGCGTCGTGAGTCTATTTCCATCTTTATTGATTCACGCTCCTTTTGCAATCTATTATTTAATTCCATTCTGCTTTTGGTTAACAGTATAGCTAAATTCAAAGTCGCTGACTTTGTATTTGGGTTTACCTCTTTTTTTACAATTTCCATTATTTCATTAAATTTTGCTTTTGCTAAATCTAATTCATCGTATTTTTTAGTCATGCGTTCGTATGAAACGATAGAACCCTGCGATAACTGTGGGTTATTATTTAAATACCCATCCAATAATATTTCATTTTGCTTCATTTATATACCGTGATATTTTATTTACTGTTAAATATCTACTATATTTGTATTGGAAATGTTGGTATGGATGGGATAAACTGGGATTCTTTTTTATCTCTTGTTACTTAATTAAGATTAGTATTATTTTTATTACTATTAGTATTATTTTTTTAGGGGGGAAGATATTATATATATAAGATATATATATAAGAAAAGTGAGAGAAAAATAGATAAAAAGAGGAAAACAAGAAAAGGGTCAAAGGGTCAAAAAATGCCCCAAATACAGAAAGTATGCTCCATAGGAAGAATTCTTCAAGAGAGATAGTTTCCAAAATTGGGGCAAAAAACGACCCTTTGACCCTTTTTGAAAAGTTCCTACATAGTAGGATCATCTTCATATTCGTCCTCCTCTTTCAACCTCCACCCCAGTAAGATACTTCTTTTATCCCTCGCTTTACCTTTTGATTTACAAAGTTCCTTGTAATGTTTGGCGAATTTTTGATTGGTGCTTAAATCCTTTTTGAAGACACTTTGATTATACTTTCGTTTTTCTGCTTTGTCTTTATTTACATAAGCTTCACTATTATGATATAATTGGAACAATTCTTTTGAACTTACGAAGTACTGTTTATCTACATCATTAATATCATAACCTTTATATTCAATAACATCATCAAGAAAGGATACAATATCATCACAAGAAAGTAAGTAAGTTTCTGTAGCTTTCTTTACAACATCAGGTACATAAATGTCTTTTGGTGCATTATTTAGTATCCATTCAAATAACGCTTGTTTATGTGATTTTTTAAAAGAATCAAATTTTAAACTTTGTTCAACGGGATATTTGTTTCCAACATTATTATCATTTATTTCTGGTTCGTTAACATCTCCCAAAAACAAAGAATCAAATGGAACTATAATGAATCTTGATATTTCTGCTTGTCCTATTGTCCCGTCTATTTTTGGAATATCGTTCGCTTCCATTATCTGTGTTGCTGTTAATTTAGTCATACAATTACTTGAATACAGTTTTCTTGCGTTTATTTGATTATCACCTGTAAGTTTTTTAATGTTCTCTACATTCAGACCTTGTCCTTTTTCAGGTTCGCTACTTATTACTACCCGTTTCATATGCATATTTGCAACTGCAGGATTTGCACCTTGTGCTAGGTCTTTTGTAAGGGTTGTAGTGCTACCTTTAATAAAATACCCATTTTCACCACCTAATGCTTCTCCTAAAAGTTCATTAATCAATCCTTTACCATTACGCCCAGCACCGTTACAAATAATGAATTTTTCTGGTCTTACGCCAGTTAAAGCAGAGAACAAAATACTAGCATAGCATTTCTTGATTTCAGGGTTAGGGAATATTTTATTGATTATATCACATACTTTATCATATTCAGATTGTTTTGGTTTATTGTAATAATACCCACAAGATAAAGATAAATAATCGTATTTGTTTCTTGTATATTTATTCCTTGTTTTTAAATCAATAGTGTCATTAAGAAAGCAAAACAAGTAAGGGTTTTTATCCATTTCTACATCTACTTTTTTACATGCAAGTTTCATTTTAACACATTCTGCTATTGATTTAATTTTTGCTATTTTACTAATTTCTTTTATTATAACATGATATTCTGATATCAACTTATTTTTCTTTTCAAATTGTTCTTGTAATAAATCTTTAGTCAGTTTTTCTGTTTCTAATTTAACCTGTAGCGTGTAAGACTGTTTTGCGGTTTGATATATTAAATTATTAAACTTTAACCAGTCATCACTACATTGCATTAAAACCCATAATTCATAATCATTGTCGTACATGTACCACTCTCCTTCTTTTAAAAAAACTTCATCTCCGATTAGTTCAAGTAGACATTCAGCAACCTCCATATCTAATACAGAAGGTTTAATAGGTTTATGTATCAGCTTGATTTTAAGATGTTGTTCAGGATTAGATAGTTTAGAATAATACTCAATAGTCCCCCAACTATTACCTGATTCACCAGTTGCCCAGACTTCTTTAAACTTTGAACCGTCGCCAAAGTTATCACACTTCTGTGAAAATTCTTTTGCGATTTTATAACCAGCATCACCGAAGTGATTTTTAATCGCCCATACCAGTCTAATCCAGTCATCATAATCAGTCCAATATAATATATCAATATTTTCAAGTATGTCCCTACAAAGAGCAGGTATTTCAATATCAGTGCTTATTTTATTTACACGTGGCGGTTCGTCTGTATTAATATTAGTTGCTTTGCGTAGGCATAATTTGGACCATATTTCAACAGGTGCCGCTACAAGAGGCAGGTCCTTATCAACAGTATATTCAGTATTGAATTCAGTTTTAGAACCAGCACCAAATACAATACCTCCATCGTTTCTAACATCTATTTTAAGTGTTTGATTTGTGGTTGTTTTTGCCTTTTCATCATACTTGCAATATATATGAAAACCCTTTGACGTTTTAACAGTATAGGTGTTATTTAATATAGGGTATTCACTTACTAAATTATGATATGCTTGATGAGTGTCGCAATCAATAACAGTAATATTGTTTTTCTTACCAGTCATAACACATAAAACTTTATCGTTGGGTTTAATTATACAATCTTCTGGTTTATTAAATGATTTCCAAAGAGGCATTCCTACTGGTTTTTTAGACCCACTATCGTCTTTAATTAATTTGTTAATAGAGAAAGTGTAAGTTAATTTAAGATTAGCCTTAATGGTTGACATATATATATATATCCTGAGATTTTTTTTAAATCAATTTTTTCTTAATTGATTTAAAAAATTACTTTTCCAGATTGTTTGATTAAAGCGGGGAAGTGTTCTATAATTTGGTCATAGATAGGTAGGATTTTGAGTATCATAGTGCGGTTAGCTTTAAAGAATTTAAATTGTTCATCTGTTTCTATAACGATCCCATATTGTTTCTTCCAATTCCTAATTTGTTTTTGTTTTTTTTGATTAGTATATGCAGCAACCGACATATTCTCCAGCGTTTTAAGTTTCTTATCTTCAGGTTCAGGTTGCGACTCATAAATCACTTCAATTTCAGGTTCAGACTCAGACATTGTATATATATATATGTGAGATAATAACTTTATACCGTTTTTTCCTAAAGTTCTATACTCTTTTGTTTTTCCTCAATTACTTTTAAATCCTTTTCTTTTTCTTTTTGTTTAGATAAAATAGGGTGATTCTTTTTTGCGTCCCATTGGCAACAAGGGATTTGGTCGTAAGGCAGTCTTAAATCTAATGGAACAACTTTAAAACCGTTCCATTGCGGCGTAAAATAAATTGATTCATCTTCATCGGACATATAAAATATGTATAGATAAAAAAATATATATTATACATCACTTGGTTGCTCCTCCTCCTCAACAACCTCCTTAACCTCAGGTTCAGTAATTCTAACAACGTTCTTCTTTTTCTTTTTACCAAATAAATCATCAAATATATCTTTGCCTTCTTTTATGCCCTCTGCGATTGCCGCACCAGTATCTGATATAAGATCACCTGCTGGTTCAAAAATATTGTCATCTATCCAACTCTGTGATTTACCCGCGTCCTTTGCTATCTCCTTTCTGGTCTGGTCATCTCCACTTAAGTATGCTAAACCAGCAGCGGTAGCACCCATAATGGTTATTGGTAAGTCTGTTGCTCCTTCTACTGCGATAATACCACCTTCTGCAAATGCTTGATTTAGGGCCTCTATCTCTTCGGCATCTGCACCTGCTGCTATTGCTTGAGCAACCGCATCGTCAAATTGAGTCTGAGCTATGAGCATATCGTCCGTTTGCGTATCCACATAATCCTTCGCTCCAGCATTCCACTCGTCCGACATATAGCGTAAGTCAATTCCAGTCTTCTCGTCTGGTGTCATGCTTTGCCATTCGTCCCAATCAATATTACTTTGGTTATTTTTAATCTGTGTTTTATCCATATTCCATTTATTCCATGCTTGTATTTCATCTGTAGATAAATCATTTCGTTTTCCAAATGCTTTAAATGCCTCGTCATCCATTGATTGGAAATCCGAATATGATAATTCATTTGTTCTTTGTTCGTTGCTCAACGCTTCATCCGCTAATTGATTCTGTCGTTTTAAATAATCTGATACCTCTTGGGGTGTCGCAGATGAGTTCCAATTTTTTGATTTCCATTCAGCAAGTTCATCTTTATTCATACTTAAAATATCCTCCTCTATAAGCGGTTGCATTTCATCAGGTTCAATAACTGGGTCTAAGGGATCTATATCTATATCGTCCTTTGTTTCTTCATTTCCCATATCCTGTAATTCCACACCCGTCTGTTCGCTTATATCCACAAATAACTCTTTTAAAGCACTACCGCTATCCACTGCTGCCTGCTGCAAGCGAGTGAGTTGAATTCCATCGCCTTGACTGTCCGCTAACAATTGCAATCGCAGATCAAAATCTTCAAGTAGGGGCGTTAATTGACTACTTTGATCCTCACCTGTGCCTCTCCATACGCCAGAGACTGAATCCCAGTATGGGGCATCATCTCCTTCAAACAGCACGCGACCATCCCTCCCAACCAATCTACCCGCTTCATCTACCTCAGTATCTACTGTAATAACGCCATTAGCATTATAGGTTATACCCTCTACAGTCTGTCCAGATAGTATTTCTGAAATCTCGTCCTTAGTTAAATCTACCCCTATAATTCCAGCCAAAGCGAGAATGCCCCCAGCATCCAGATTTTCCATATTTTTTATTATCATGGGTTCGGGAGGGAAAGGAGCAGGTGGTGGTGGTGTAGGTGGCGTAGGTGGTGGTTGAGATACGCTTGAAGAAGGCGTATATTCATCATCGGGGATACATAAACCATCCACCAAAATAAAGCCATCTTGACACTGCTTAGCACCCCCCGCTAAAATTGTAGGCAATCTATTTGGTGGTATGTAGGGTGCGTGTTCGTTATACTCAAATGGATTTGGGTGATCCAATGTTGTGTGCATGTTATATAATACAATATAAAAAAATTGAAGATTGTTTATATTATATCTAAATATTAAATTATGGTTCAGTCAAGAGAAGAGAAATTGAAAAAGCAAAGAGAATATTACCAAAATAACAAAGAACCGATAGCAGAAAAGCATAGAGAATATAACGAAAAAAACAAAGAGCATTTAACAGAACAGAAAAGAGAATATAGCCAAACACCAGCAGGTAAAAAAACACGCATCATGGAGAGATGGCGGAGAAGAGGTGTTAAAAATGTAAATGAAAAATTGTATAACGATTATATTGCTACAACTCACTGCGAAAGTTGCTCTAATGAGTTCATCAGTTCATATGATAGATGCTTAGATCATGACCACGAAACTGGTGATTTTCGTTGGGTTATTTGTAGAAATTGTAACACCTACGATAACTGGAAAAAAATCACACGTTAACTGTCTCAACATTGATCCCTAAACTCCAATATATGCCATTTAACCCAGTTGCTGCCCCAAGCGGTAAGTTATCATCGTCTACAAGACTCACCCTTATACTGGATAAGGTACGGTCAGACAAAAGCACCGAGAACTCTGATGCTACAGTCCCTGCAAAATATACAACTTGAAGATCTTGAGCACTTAACTGCACTTTGGCGATTGTAGAGTTATACGTCGTTGCTTGTGTACTTATTAACTTTAAAAAACAATTTCTGGGAAAAAGAAGATTTATCATGGAGGGCGATACCAAAATATTATTAGTAGAATTATTAAATGTTGTAGCATCTGGAAC
>Ga0209634_1001600_pt1 | contig 16414 bp, 11 predicted proteins | sample LinPmetageLP40_FD_184043 | JGI IMG/M metagenome (GOLD analysis project Ga0209634, IMG submission 184043) | Marine viral communities from the Pacific Ocean - LP-40 (SPAdes) (version 2) | ecosystem: Environmental > Aquatic > Marine > Oceanic | place: Pacific Ocean | collected 2010-08-26
TCACGCTGCGGATTCAACCGAAGTGGCGATGCAGAATTTTTTAATAGGAGAATTGCAAAATCTGCTCTCATCCTCTTATACTAATGTAGCTCCTCTTTTGGCTCCCCCAATGGCTGTGAGCATTATTCAACTAGCTTAATATTAGCGAATAACTTAATTATCTAAAGAGGGGTCAACAAAAATTGACCTCTTTTTTTTTTACTTATCTTTGTGTAAAAGAATAACAATGATAAATTCTGTACGGAATACAGTTTTGGCAATCATAAATAAGAATAACTATGGCTATATTTCACCGAGTGATTTTAACTTATTTGCTAAACAAGCACAATTAGATTTATTTGATGAGTATTTTTTTCAATACAATCAGCAGATAAATGAAGAAAACGCTAGGTTATCAGGGACTGGATATGCAGATTTAAAAAAAGGCTATGAAGAAGTTATTGATACTTTTTCTGCTACTGCTAGTTTAGCACAAACTTATACCACTGCGACAGCTCAAGCCCCAACAGGTTTAGGCAATGTATACTTAATGCCTACCGCTACGACAACTGGCTCAGATTATTATTTGTTAAATAAAGTTTTGGTATACTCTACTATAACTGCTACAGGAACAACCACGGGAGTAGCTGGAGCAAATGCTGGTAATGAATTAATAGATGCAGCTGCTAATTTTACAGCTGACTTGGTAGGCAAAACACTTTCTATAGTATTAAGCGACAACGTCGTTACTACCTCCTTAATAGTAGGTTTTACAAATACTACTACGTTAACAATTAATACCACTTTAATTACGGCGACTGGAAAAGATTATAAAATATATTCATCAGAAAATTTGTCTGCAGAAGCTGAACTCGTAAATAGTAGTAAAATAACAATGTTAAATAACTCATTACTTACTGCTCCTAACATTACATACCCAGCTTATACTCAAGAAGCAAATAGCGTAACAATACATCCAAGCACGGTATCAGCTATGGGACAGGTAGTTACACAATACATAAGATACCCTAAAGCCCCTAAGTGGACCTTTACAACAATTGCTGGTGGTGCTCCTATATTTGACCAGAGCCAAGCGGATTATCAAGATTTTGAGCTGCCCATTGACGATGGAAATGATTTGGTTTCTAAAATACTTCAATACGTTGGAATATCAATTAGAGAAGGAGATGTGTTTAAGTTTGGTCAAGTTGAAGAACAAATGCAAAATAAAGAACAATAATTATGGCTTACATAGATCAAAAAAAATATTACACTAATGATGGCGTCAACCCAACGGATTTAAATTGGGGCTCTTATCAGTACGTTAGTTTAACTGATATTGTAAATAATTTTCTTTTAATGTATGACGGAAACCATTCATTGATTAATAATGAAGACAGGTTTAAAATACTATTTCACGCTAAACGTGGTATTCAAGAATTAAACTATGATGCGTTTAAAGAAATTAAATCATTGCAGCTTACTGTTTACTCTGATTTAAGATTTGTGTTACCTTCTGACTATGTGAACTGGGTAAGAATTTCTTTGTTTAAAAACAACACAATAAGACCACTAGTTGAAAATATTCAAGTTCAATCAGCTCTTTCCTATGTGCAAACTGCTACTGCTAGTTTTACCTATGACGCTTCTGATAACGTGAATAGACAAACATCTACATTAGATTCATCAAGGCAAGATGGGTCTTTAAATAGCATTTACTTAAACCAAGCTAATTTAGATCAAGACAATAATCCTCCTTACAACGAGGAGTTTTATGACACCTTTATTGGAGCTCGCTACGGGCTTAACACAGAAACCGCTAACATAAACCCTACTTTTACAATAGATAAGAAAGCAGGAGTCATTAATTTTAATTCTACCATGGCTAACGAGCAGTGTATATTGGAGTATATTTCAGATGGTATGGAAGGTGGGGATGATTCTCAGGTTACTTTAAATAAACTTTTTGAAGATTACATATACGCCTTTATTAAGTATGCGGTATTAAATAGTAAGTTTGGTGTACAAGAATATATAATAAATAGAGCACGAAAAGATAAAACAGCATTATTAAGAAATGCAAAAATACGGTTAAGTAATATTCACCCAGGGCGTTTATTGATGAACATGAGAGGGGTAAACAAGTGGCTAAAATAAAATGGCAAAAACGCAAAGAAATTTTGTATTAGGGCGAATGAATAAAAGCCTTGACGAAAGGCTTCTGCCTAACGGCGAGTATGTTGATGCGTTAAATGTTAGGCTTGGATCTACTGAAGAGTCAGAGGTAGGATCGGTAGAAAACACTAAAGGAAACTCTAGATTAACAGAATTATATTTTATAGATCCGATAACTGCTACTAATACACCTTTAAGTATCGAAGCTAGAACAGTTGGCGTTTATGAAGATGGGGCTAATGAAACTTTATATTGGTTTGTGCATGACCCTAATTTTTCTTTAGGCAATACTGGAAAGCTTGATATGATTGTTTCTTTAAATGTATTAACTGGACAGTTAACTTATCATATAATCAGTATAGATGACGGGACAGGAGAAAATACAACCTTAAATTTTAACCCACAATACTTAATTACAGGTACAGATAAAGTCGGTGATTTATTGTTTTTTACTGATTTTTTAAATCCACCAAGATTTATTAATATAAGAAATGCATATGGAGAACCAATTCAAGGGCTTACAACAATAACCAACCCTAACCAAACAATAGCATTTGTGTTTACTGCTGGGACCTTTTCGATTGGAGGATTTAGTTCTGTCGGGTTTCATCGAGGAACTTTATTGGGTTGTCCAGGAGCAACCAGTGGGCATGGAGCAGGAGTAGCGCCAACCACAACCCAAATAGATTTACCAGGAACTGGATGTTATAATTTAGGATCATCAGTAATAACCGGAAACACTCCTATAGTTACAACACCGCCAACAACCCCAGGTTTTGGCATACAAGGAGCAAATAACGCTAGTGGATTAGCATTAACAATGTTTACTCAATTCACTAACGGTACCGCTTCATTAGGTTTGATTTTATCTTCAGCAACATCTAACCCAGGGACTGGGATTATTTTCGGTAGTATATCTGGTAGTGATGGATCCACTGGAATATTTTCTGCTAATTATTCGGTAGGTATTTTATCTTATATTGATGAGAAAGGTGCGGCATTTAATCCCGAATCGGTAGGCAATTTGCAGCTTAGTGGATTAAATATAGTAGATGGTGTAACTTATACTTTAACAATATAGCATGTCATATATAGATCAATTTAGCGCCGAAAGTATATTAGTTATTAAAAAACCACCGGTGTCTGCGCCTACAATTGTTTTAAAAACTATTCCTAATGGAGGAACTTTTTTAGAAGACAGGTTTATTTGTTTTGCTTATAGATACCAATATCAAAACGGTGAGTTTTCAGCCGTCTCACAATTTAGTAATCCAGCTTTTAGGGCTGGTCCTTTTGAATTTACACCAACTAGTTTTTTAAATGAAGGAATGGTTAATACCATAAATGCTGTTGATATAACCTTTAACACTGGAGGCCCTTTGGTCACGGGCATAGAGTTGTTGTTCAAAGACATGTCAGACCCTACTATTAAAATAATTGAAAGATTTGACAAAGCGGTGATGGGCCTGGGTAACAACAATAATTTCTTATTTAATTTTGAAAACCAAAAAATATTTACCGTATTGCCAGAAAATGAAATACTTAGGCTTTATGATAATGTGCCACTAAAAGCCCAAGCACAAACATTAATGGGCAACAGATTAGTCTATGGTAATTATTACGAAGGATACAATTTAAAAGACAGATTTAATAATGCAGTAAATTTTAGTTATCAAACTTCTTTAGTGCAAAATGAAATACAAGAGACCGATCTTGTTACGACCATAGGTACGACTTCTGATTATACTTTTGGTTCAGTGGTAAACATACCTAACTCTACGTTTGCGGTAGATCTAACAAACAAAAAATTACAAAGAGGAAATCAAATAACGTGGGACTTATCGTTTACTCATAATTCTTTTTATCAAGCAGTGGGGTCAGCACCCACTACGGCCACTGGTGTTACATCAATTAGTTTTAGTTACGAACTTTTAAGAGACTATTTATCAGTTTTTGCTTTAACTCAAGATGCTGACTTTATATCTGCTATAGGAGATGCCACAAATGTACAGACGGTGCCTAACTCATGCGACGGCTTTACATTTTCTGATGCATTTAATTGTTCTATACCAACTAATTTAGGATCGTTTACCAAAAGCGCTAGTGGTGTAACTGCCTCGCCGCAAGGATTTACTATATTGTCTCAACCCTTCTCAAACGAAATAGTATTACAGGTTTTAGCGATGAAGTGGATTGATGGGATAAATCAAAGCTATGAATACTATGAAGTGACTAGTGTTGGTTCTTCGTTTATCAGCTCTAATGACAACTACAGTTTACATAGTAATCGGGGGTATGAAATAGGTATAATATATATGGATGATTTTAATAGATCAACAACCGCTTTAGTTAGTCCTTTTAATACAGTCTCCACTTCGTGTGGCGATTCTGCTCTTTCAAACAGCATTACAGTTAACATACCAGGGGGGCAACTCCCAGGGCCTTCAGCTCAGATAGCACCTTTCTGGGCGACAAAATATAAGTTTTGTATAAAGCCTGATAAATCCACATACGAAACAATATACGTATCAACTTTTGTTCAAGCTGATAATTCAAATGCAGTATACTTTTTACTGGAGGGGGAGAATGCGAGCAAAGTACAAGCAGGTGATCGTTTACTTGTTAAAAGAGATGCGGTCGGAGTTAGAAGAAGGTGTACTAATGCAGTAGTTTTAGAAAAAGAAACTTTGGAAACAGGGTTTTTAGAGTTCACAAATCCTCTAGATCTTACAGGAGACAAAATTAAGGCTCCCGCAGGAACCTACATGAAGATGATTCCTAATAATTTTGCTGTAGCCGCACCAGATAGTTTTGGTAGTTTTATAAGCTACGGCGTTCTAGCAAATTCTCGTCGAAAAGGCAATACTTATCCAATAATATTTTATCCAGTTAGTGTAGAAAACCCAGGAGGAACGGGGACAAGTCAATATATAGATTATGACATACCTGCTGCAAGTCAAGTAAAAATAAGTATTCTAGCAGTTAGAAATGGAAGAAGTTGTGGCGCTGATTGCGAAAGAAGAACATGGATATATGAACAAACAATTATAGCAAAATCAAATTACTCAAACTTTAAAGCTTTTTTTGACAACGAAGGATTTGGTACACCGACCTCGGGATTAATCCAAACCAATTCAACTTTTAGGTGTGGTGCGGATGAAGACGATTTTACGGCTGTTGTGTCTTACAACTCTAGTTTGCAAAGTATTTCAACTGCAACCCCCACTGGTAACGATTTAGCGGGTCAAGGAAATGGCCAGTTTTTTCTACAATTCTTTAAAAGCGCAACTGGAGGAAGCGCAACTGGAGAAACTTTTTTAGGAATAACAGGGGATCGAAGTTGTGCGGGTAGAAAAAGTAGCAGCTTAGAAGTCAACATTGAAGTGGTAAGGACAAATTCTAATATAATATTTGAAACACAACCACTAGACGCTTTACCCGATGTGTGGTATGAAAACAATTTAACATTTTCAGTTGACGCTTTTGGGCAACACTTAGGAAGTTCTCAAAACCAAATAGTTGACTTTCAAAACTCTGCTTTAATTACAGCTCAAGACGCAATTATTGAAACAGGGTTTTCAAACTGTATTGCGTTTGGTGATGGGATTGAAAGTTATAAAGTACGAGACTCAATAGTAGGTAAACCATTAAACTTTGGTAATAGAACAACTACAACTTCCTCTCAAATTTATAAAGAGGCACATCGTTTTTCGGATTTAACTTACAGTGGTGTATTTAATGATGAGAGTAATGTTAACAAATTAAATGAATTTAATTTAGGTCTATTAAACTTTAGTCCTTTAGAGGATTCTTTTGGACCAATACGAAAACTTTACGGTAGACGTACCGATATTCTTACACTGCAAGAAGATAAAATATCTTATGTACCAGTGGGAAAAGATTTATTAACTGACGCAGTTGGAGGGGGTGTTTTAACTAGTGTGCCTCAAGTATTAGGGGTTCAAATAGCACGGGATGAAGAGTATGGAATAAGCAACAACCCTGAAAGTTTTGCTATCTGGGGATTTGATAAATATTTTGTTGACTCTAAAAGAGGCGCAGTTATTAGATTAAGAGGAGGATCTAGCGGCCAAGAAGAGCTTAGCGTTATTTCTGAGCAGGGGATGCGAGGGTGGTTTAGAGATTTCTTTATTGACTCATTAGGCACCCAAAAGCTTGGAGGTTATGACCCATATATGAATGAGTTTGTGTTGGCTAAAAATCTTCAAAATACATTTGATTTTAAATTATGTATTGCGTGTGATGTTTCGGAAAATATTTTAATTGAACCAGGGAAAAGAAACCTTTATTGTGTTGATGTTGGCCAAGCAGTAGGACAAGTTACCGTATCTTATATTATACCAGATGCTTCTAACAACGACATTATTACTGAACCAGGTACTCCAGCAGGTGGTTTAGAGGAAATGGAAACAGAGGCTGGTGTTTCTCCAATGGTAACACAAACAACAAATACTGGAGTTGGCTATACATTTAACGCTTATTATAATGGAGTTAAGTATACAAGTGGGTTAGTCTATGTTAGTGGAAGTTTTACAATACCTAAAAACAATATTAATGAGTCAGAAATAACAGTAGAAGCTTCGACCGCTGCTTTAGTTCCAGATACTGCGGAAGTTACTGTAAGTTGTCCTGTTGAAAATTTAATTACTGTTTATAATATTGCACTAACAACCAACTCGGATGCTAACAAGACAATACATAACGAATATCGTTGGACTGATAATGTTTTTTCTTCCCCGACACAAACAAATTTAGTTCAGTTTAACTCTGGTAGTGGAACAATAATTTCGCAGTATGAAGCATTAACAGGATCATTAGGATCAAACACGGTACCTGACGAAGGAGCTATTGTCAGTATTATAAGCAATAAATTTCCTACAGATACCTACCAGTTTAACCAAGCGTCAAACAAACTGCGCTTTTTAAGAAGCGCCACCGTTTATAATAATAATGTTACAGACATGAATGCATTAGTTGCTGCATCATCAGAAGCTAGCCCTATAATACAAGGTGTTAACACTAATTATGCAACCTTTACTATGCCAACTATGACCAAGGATGATGATAATTTATATTTAATCTGGGATTATAGAAGCATTACTGCAGCCACGTTATGTACAAATACAACAGCATTTAATGCTTGTTGTGGATGTATACCCGTGGTTCCTACTACACCGTGTGGTAGTGCAACTGCCTTTCAAGGAACTGCATCATATCCCAACGTACAATCTTATACATTAGGAACTGGCACGGGAACAGTAGAAGTAAATTTTCAACCTCAATCTGTACCGGATAGACTTATTATCGAATTTGATGGGGTTATAGTTTTAGACACAAGATACACAGGTCAAGGTAGTAGTTTGGGTATCAATATGCTTCATAACGCGCTTCGAGGGATTGATCCTTTAACGGGAACTTTTTACACTGAGCCTAATAATGGAGCGTTTACAGGTCAAGCTTATGCGCCAAATGGGACGGCACCTCTACCAACTGTGCCTAACGGTGGGTTTGTTAACGAAAGACTTAACCCAGCAACTGGAATAGTTCAGCGTACTGATGATTGGCAACGATATTTTTTTCAAAAAACAACGACAACAACATCTTGTACTATAAAAGTCTATGCGCCTATAACCAATACTTATTGGGCAGCAGAAATATCATGTCCAACTTAATATAAAATACTATGGCAACTGAAGCACTTTTTTTCTTAGACGCGGGCACCTTAGACCAAGCGACTTCTGTGTATACCGATATTGGTCTTACTACGCTAGCTGCAGATGGGTTTTATTCAAACACTGTTATTTCTAGAGAACAACTAAATGGTGTGTTGCAAGCTCAAACTACATGTGTCAATTGCGCATCTCCGCCTGCTCCAGTTCCACTATATAATGTTACACAAACTGTAGATAATGATATTGTAGGAACTTTAGGAGTAGATTATACTCTTTCAGGAACCGGAGCTCCAGGGCCCGTAACCCAAACAGGGCCCGCTCAATCACCATATAATTTTGTTATAGTTGCAACACCAGCAGCTGGGTTTGAGTTCGCGCCAAATCCACAACAATATTCAGCAACTAATCCTAATGGATTAATACCTCCGAACCCTAGCGGTACGACCGTAGTAAATGAACTTACTGGAACTATACAAGCTATTTCTACAAGCATACCTACAGCATATTACAAATTAAATGGGTGTTCAGGTGCAGATGGAACAACGCCAATAGGTGGATGGATTTTAAGAGCTATAACTAATAAACCTACAACAAATCAAAGGTTTGTTACAACCAATACCACGCCAGAAGAATATTATATTTATGACAGTACAATTGTTGGACAAGCCATGATACCTGTTTCAGATCGTCTAGAGGATTCAGGAGGGCGTAACTTAACATTAAATCTACTAGCTGGAGAAACAGGGTGTCCTTCATTTAACGTCACTACAGAGATTATAATACAGCTAACTAGATGTAGCGACTTGGTATCAGATTTTTATTTTAAAACCTCACGGACCAATTATGTAGCTAATACTAGAATTACTAATGATGGTGGCACAACAATATACACTTTAAATCAAGCCTTATTACCGCCAAGTCAATTAGTAGGCAAAACAGAATTATTTAATTTTGACCTTATAGATGTAAACGGGGTTCTTGAAGGAGAGCCAGGTTACACTGGTACTATAACGGGATGTCCGACCGATACTTATTGGCTATTACAAGCTTGCGATCCAAGTTTTAGCAATATTACAACAAATCAACTTCGTGTATCTGCTAACCCAGTAAATGATCCTTTATTTAATTCAGGCGGCGTAAATTTTGTATATAGAGACGATGGTGCGACGCCAATTGGAGCTGTATGTTGGGAATTAATCAGCCAAACAACTAATCCGGCCCAATATATTACAAACACTACCCCAGCAATGAACTTAGTTATATTAGTTGGTCCTGATTGTCAAGCATGTACCGTTAGAGGTCCAACCGGGGGGAGTGTTTTAGTTTAATATTTATTATATTTGATATATAAAATCAAATCTAATGTATTCTATATTTGTTCAGATAGCTAGCTATCGTGACCCTGAGTTAATACCTACCCTGCACAGCTTAATAAATAACGCTAAGCATCCTAAACAGTTAACTATATGTGTAGCCCATCAACACAGTTCTAAGGATAAATGGGACACATTAGAAGAGTTTAAAAATGACTCCCGTTTTATTATAATAGATATTCCTCATACAGAGTCTATGGGAACTTGTTGGGCTCGTAATCAAATTCAACAGCATTACACGGGCGAGTATTTTACTTTACATTTAGACTCACACCATAGGTTTGTAAAAAACTGGGATGAAAAATGTGTTCAGATGTTTTTTAGATTACGCAAAAAAGGATTTAATAAACCATTGATAACCAGCTACATGCCCTCTTATGACCCTAACAATGATCCTAAGAACAGATCAAAAGTTCCTTGGGGTATGTCATTTGATAGATTTACACCTGATGGAATTCCTTTATTTTTACCTTATCACATAAAAAAGAATACTAAACATCCTATACCAGCGAGGTTTTATTCAGGTCATTTTGCTTTTACAATAGGAAGTTTCTGTAACGAAGTCCCTCATGATCCTTTATTGTATTTTCATGGGGAAGAAATTAGTATAGCAGTTAGAGCTTGTAGTTGGGGATATGAGTTGTTTCATCCTAACACTTTAATTGCGTGGCATGAATATACAAGAGAAGGGCGTCATAAACATTGGGAGGATAATAATCAGTGGGATAAGCTAGATCAATCATCTAAAACAAGGGTAAGAACCTTATTGAAAATAGACAATCAGAAATGTTCTCCATGCGCAAAGCGTGCAATGAAGGGTTATGACTTAGGCCCCATTTCTTCTTTATCATGGTACCAAATGTTAAATGGCATAAATTTTAAAGATCGTACGGTACAGCAATCGACTCTAGACAATAAGCCACCTAAGATTAGAGCAGAAGTATATCACAAACTTTTTAGATATAAAATAACCCTATCGCCTAGTCAGTTAACTGAAGATGATTATACTTTTGTGGCGATTATATTTGAAGATAAAAATAAAAAACAACTGTATCGAAAAGATATTCTTCCAGATATAATTAAACACTGGAATGGTTTAAAAGAAATTATGATTGAAAGTGAGTTTATAGGACAATACCCAACAAGTTATGTGGTATGGCCTTACAGTAAAGCTAAGGGATGGACAAACAAAGTAACGGGAGTTGTAAAATAAACAAAGCAAAAAAATTGTAAATTTGTATTTATGAGTTACATTACATGTACAGCTGAAATTAGAACAGGCACATCGGCCCCTGTTATTACACAATATTTAGGAGGAGATGGCAAAAGCTACAACGTGGCGAATAGAGAAATAATAACATTACCTAACGATCTTACCTTATCAGCTGGTCTGTCACCTTTTATAAGAGCAAATTGGTTAAATGGCTCTGGTCAAGTGTATGCGGTTGGAGTTATATTAGATCCTTTGGGAAATGAATATGCTAGGTTTTACCCTGAAACCATAATGCCTCCTGCTTCTAGTTTTGGACCAACACAAGTTTATTTTCCACCGAATCCAGTTACTCCAATGCCAACTGGAGATTATACGGTATTAACTTTTGATTTAATAATTAATGACCCAGAGGGCAGGACAAAAGGATCCGCACAAATATGCATAGGAGGGACGCAGATCACCCCTACCCCTACGCCAACCTTTGTTCCCACGCTAACGCCTACGCCAACCCCAATTCCCCCTACGCCTACGCCGACAGCAACGCCCATACCATAACAGCTTTAATTTTTTGTATATTTGTTTTATAAAATCTAAAAGCTTTGGCACAAATCCCATCATCTCCGAACCCAATTGCAACACCTCAAATACCTGTTGGTGATCTTTATACGCTCACCTATAGTAATGGTGTAAGTGGTTGGCCATCTTTTTATTCATACAATCCTGACTATATGGTTGGTATGAACAATTACTTTTATTCTTTTTCAGGAGGTAATTTGTATCGGCACAACACAAGCCTTTTACGCAACAACTTTTATGGTGTTCAATACAACAGCACTATAACTACTGTAATAAATGATTCTCCTCTAAACAACAAATTGTTTAAAACAATTGGCTTAGAGGCAGATTCTCCATGGAATATAAGTCTAAATACAGACATGAATAATGAGGCGTTTATCAATAATACATGGTTTGAATTAAAAGAGGGGGCTTACTACGCGGCTATTAAAAACACCTCACAATCACCGTCTACCCTAGCCGACTTTGATTTTAGGTCAGTAAATGGAATAGGCAGTACTACGGGTTTTACAATGACAAATCCTAGAGTATTTTCATTTGTAGTTCCTATTGACTCAATAATTAGTATTGGTGATTATTTATATTATCTAAATGAATTTACTAATTCACCAGCTCTAGCAGGGGTAATTACAATTATAAATACAGGATCCATAACAGTTGACAGCACGATATCAGGAGCCACTAATCCTACTACAAATACACCTTTAATGATGGCTTTAAAAAACTCAATAGCTGAGTCGCACGGCATACTAGGTCATTACGCTTTAATGACTTTAGAAAACATTGGGCCAGGAAGAGCTGAGCTCTTTGCGGTGGAGTCTCAGATAATGAAAAGCTATCCGTAAAAATTAGTATCTTTGTTAGTGTATGGAGTTTAATATTCGTAAACTAAATTCCACTGACTACGAGGACACACTTGTTGATTGGTGGAAAGACTGGGGATGGGAGCCTCCGGCAAAAGATTTTTTGCCAGATGAAGGAGAAGGTGGTTTATTGGTGTTAGATAACGACATTCCTGTTTGCGCAGGATTTATTTATATAACTAATTCAAAAGTGGCCTGGATAAACTGGATTGTTTCGGATAAAAGTTTTGAAAATAAAAAAATTAGAAATAAAGCTATAGAAGTATTGTTAGAAAATTTAGTCACAATTGCTGTTAAAAATAAAAACTCTTATGTGTTTGCTAGCAATAACAACCTATCTTTAATTAATAGGTTTGTAAATATAGGATTTACAAAAGGATGTGAGAATACAACAGAAATAATTTTTAAGATATAATATATGGGACTTGAAACAGCGGCAATAATGGGAATATCTGCAGGAATATCTGCTCTAGGAACAGGGGCGAGTTTTTTGCAAGCGAGTAAGCAAAGAAAAAAACAAGAAGCCGCGGAAAGGGCGGCAGCAAAATCAATGGAGGATGCTAAAGCTAAACTTCAAACAAACTTTTACGAAGGCATATCTATTCAAAAAGAAGCCTATGATTTAGAACGTGAAGCAGGTTTATCAGGACTAGGACAGATTGTTCAGGCCGGACAAGAGGGTGAGCAAAGAGGAGCTGCTGTAACGGCGGGTAAAGCAGCGCTTTTTAATCAAGCACAACAAGCTCAGACGCGAACCGCTATGAGTAAAGAAATGCAAGATTTAGAAAAATTAGTTGCTTCAGAAGACTCTAGATTAAGAGACGCTAGAACTAATATAGATCTAGGAGAAGCGGCTGGACAACAAAGAATTGCAGCCGACGCTAGAGCAGCAAGACAAGCCGCTAATCAAGCAGGTGTAAGCGGTCTTATGAATCTGGGACAGCAAGCGATGAAGATACCAGGGCTTTATGGCGCAGGTGGCGATGTTACTCAATTAGCTAATTCTGGAGCATTAGTAAATAACAATGCATTAGATTCGCAACTTATGAGTCCGACAGACGCTAATTTTGGAACTCCAGATTTACAAAACAATTTGCAGGCTCCTTTCAGGTTTAATAATATATTTGAAAATCAAGACCTTTCTGCTTTTTCAATACCACAAAACACAAGGACTGTTTAATTAATAAAATATGGCAACAGGATACGGATACGTAAGAGACGCAAAACCAATGCAAATAAACTGGGGTGAAGTTGGTCAAAAAATGACCGATGCAATCTCGGGTGAAGTACAAGACAGGCAGAATAGAAAAGATGAGATAGATAAACAGCTTAATGATTATCAAAAAAATCTTTTAGATCAGCCTCAAGGGACAAATGCGGAGTCTAACAGGTTTATGGGTGACTTTACTTCTGATGCGGGTGATGCTATGCGACAAGCAGAAAGGTTATTAAAAGGCGGAAATTTATCTGAAAGAGATTTTTATAAATTTAGAGCTAACGCAAACCAGGGGACAGATTTAATGTTTCAAGCAGCAAAAAACTTTAACGAAGGATATGATGAGTCTATGCGCCGTTTTTCGGATGGTGAAAGTCAATCAAAAGAAAATTGGATGCGCCAACAAACTGAAGGGTATTTAAACTTTTCAAACAATGGAGCATACATAAACCCATTAACTGGAGAAGTAAATGTTGCTCGTCGAAACAAAGAGACGGGAGAAATATCTACAAGGCCTGGAGATTTCGCAAATGTTTCAGAATTAGTTCAGCAGTCTAAAGCTCAGTATAATAAGTTTGATTTGCAAGGGTCAATAAGTGCATCTGTAAAAGGCTTAACACAAAGACTAGTGCAAGACAGTGATGGTAGAACCACTAAACAATTTTACCAATCTCTTCAAGAAGGCACTCTAGGAGATACCGAAAAAGCACTATTAGATAAAGCTAAGGCAGATATGGTTGCATCTTTTACTGTTAATCCTGATAATGTGTCAAGTATTTTGACTGAGAACGTTGGGGTTACTCCTGATGGCGTTACTTATGATTTTACATATGATGAAGAGGAAGCTAAAAAAAATGATCATCTTATACTTGTTAACCCTGACGGAACAAATAATTTTGATACACCTAATGGGAAAAAACAACTAGAAGCTGCAAACAAATATGCCGAAGCTCAGTTTGAAGCGGCGTTGGGTGGAGAAAGAAAAGATCGCCAAAAACTATCTGAAGTACAAGAGGTTTCGGCAGACCAAAGGCAACAACAGCTTGATGAAACAAAACGAGCTAATAAGGCTAGAGAAAGAGCTCAAGCTTTACGTGACAAAAAGGCCAACGCTAAAGCTGGTGATGTAATATTTGCTGATCCTAACGAGGCGTTTGAAGCTTATATTGTAGATGACAAGAAGCTAACTGAAGATGCCGAAGGTTCATTTTCTGGAGTTAACGCAAACATTTTATCTATAGAAATTCCTGACGTAGGGTTTGGTGATAATGAAAAGGTAAATGCTCAAGTTATTGATCCTTTATTAAAAAAGTTTGGCCCTCTCGGGTTTTCATTTGAATTGGATACTTCAGCTTTGAGTGACTCATTTATGTTAGTTGGCCCAAGTGGCGGAGAAGGGATTAAAATTAAATATGACCAAGCTAAAGCTGACGGAGACACAGAGTATCAAAAAATGCTACGTTTTATTAGAGGTGAATTTGTTGATCCTGATGTGTTGCAATCTAAATATAGTGTAATTGGCTACGATAGATTTGGCCCTGGATCTGTTTTTGTAGATGCATCTGGTCGGCCTGTCGGCGGCGGTGTTGGTGGAAAGTATAATAAGAACTAAAATATGAACGAAGAAGCTTTAAAAGACTCGTACGATTTGTTTGTTGCTGAAGGCTATGAGGGTTCTATAGAAGAATTTTCATCTTTACTTAGCAGTAATCCAGAAGCTTTAAAAGACTCCTACTCTCTTTTTCAAAGGGAAGGCTATGAACAGCCTTTTGAAGATTATGAAATGCTAGTGGGAGTAAAAAAAAAAGAATTGGTTTCACCATTGGTCGATGGTTCTTCGGAGCAACCTACGTTTCCACCAAATGAAACCTTCACTATAGACGGAAGAGATGTTACCAAAGAAGAGTTTGATGATTACTCAAACGAAATGGTAACAGAAACAGTGCAGTATGATCCGAGAGAGGATGAGGACCAAGGGGCGGAAATAACTTATCGAAGGGGGGATTCAGATTTTGACAAGTCTTTAGCATACATTACACCAGATCTTATAGATAGAGAAGAGGAAGAGGTTGTTGATAGAATGAATTATCTGTTCAACGACTATGGCTTTGAGTTTAAAGAAGGAGGCGGTATAGCTTCCGGCTTTGACGGCATGACAGTTAGATCAAGGAATACAGGAAAAGACATAGCCATCAATCTTGATCCAGTATTGGGCGATCTTGCAGGGGGAGAAACAGAAAGCGCACAACAGCTCCAGGAGTTTTTAAAGCAAAACATGATGGAGCAGAAAGAAATGGATGCTTTAGAGACGAACTATAATAACGGGAGGAAGAAATATTTTAGTGCTAAAGCACGTGAGGATGATTTAAACTTATTTTCCTTAGAAGCTCAGGCTCTGAATAAAAAAATAAAAAACTTTTTAGAAGTTCAAGGTCAATACAAGACAGCCCTTGATGCTTTAATGAATCAGCCCGAAGAAATTAAAAAAACTCCAGCGTGGCAAGCAGCTTATGCTAAATTAAAATTACAAGAGCAACAGATAATAAACGACAAGGCTTCTTTAGGCAACGAAAGCGAACAATTTGAAGAGTATCAACAAGATTTATTTAAATCTACGGGTGATTATTTGTTAATGAAACAATCGGACAGTGCTTCTAATATATTTGAAACCTCTCTAACTAGTGTTAAAGGATTTTTTAACGAGTTTTTAGGAGGAGTTGCAGAGCCTTTGGCTTCAGCTGTTGGAGGTGCAATGGATATATTTTATGGTGTTGCTCAAACTTTCGATGAAGACTTTGGAATGTCTTCACAAGAATATAAAGACAGTTATGAAGATATTGCTAATTACTTAGGGGTTACAATTCCTAATAGAGCTTTAAATAATGATATAGAATTTCAAAGATGGCTTGATTCGTTATCTAAAACACCAGCCTCAAAAAAACAATTTGAAGAAGATGGTTGGGACATCAACAGAGTTATAGTTGAAGGAGGAGATACAAAGGTTTGGAAAAATGACGGCGGTCTATTTAACAATGGAGGTTATGAAGATGCGCCAACAGGTTTTTTAGACAACACTTTAAAAGATACTTTTCAGCGTTTAGTTAAAGATCAAAAAGTTAAATCTGTAAAAGAGCCTACTAAACAATTTGTACGAGAAATATTAGACTTTTTAAAGTTTGATGATGTCAGCCCTGAGTTGATAGCAAAACAAAGAGAGGATAGTATTATTATGGAGGGTTTGTATGGGTTATCTAAATCAATGCCGTCTATGCTTCCTATGCTTTTATCTCGTGGAAAGGCAAAATTTAAAGGTGCTAAAGGATTGC
>Ga0209634_1001601_pt1 | contig 16407 bp, 9 predicted proteins | sample LinPmetageLP40_FD_184043 | JGI IMG/M metagenome (GOLD analysis project Ga0209634, IMG submission 184043) | Marine viral communities from the Pacific Ocean - LP-40 (SPAdes) (version 2) | ecosystem: Environmental > Aquatic > Marine > Oceanic | place: Pacific Ocean | collected 2010-08-26
GCGTTCAACGCTCGCCCGCCTGGAAGCCGGTAATGGCGGGACCATCGATAGCCTCGCCAGGATAATGCGTGCGCTCAAAATTGAAGACCGCCTGCTGGATGTCATGCCGGACGCCAAGCTGAGCCCGCTCGATCCCCGGTCCGATACTGGCAAGGCGCGGCAAAGGGTGCGCAAGTCTTCTGAAGGTGAGGCTGGCGAGGAATGGAGCTGGGGTGACGAGGCTCCATGACACGTGCCGTAGTCAATCTCTGGGGTCGTCAGATCGGCGCCGTCCTGTGGGATGAGGATCGCGATGTCGGGGTTTTCGAATACACTCCGGAATTCAGCCGCAGCGGTATCGAAGTCGCCCCGCTCACAATGCCCCTGCGAAGTGGCGTCTACGACTTTCCCGCGCTGAATTACGAGACCTTCAAAGGGCTTCCGGGCATGCTGGCCGACAGTCTACCCGACAAGTTTGGTAACGCCCTGATCAACCGTTGGCTTGCCGAGCAGGGCCGCACAGCCGACAGCTTCGATCCGGTCGAGCGCCTTTGCTATACCGGTCGCCGAGGCATGGGCGCGCTCGAATTCGAACCTGCCACCGGCGAGCGCCGTGAACAGGGTCGGCCGGTCGATATCGCTCCGCTTGTCGAGCTCGCCAACCGGGTCATTGCCGCGCGTGAAGAACTGTCCGGTGTGCTCAAGGGAGAGGATGATCACCGCGCACTCCAGGAGATCCTGCGCGTCGGAACCTCCGCCGGCGGCGCCCGGGCCAAGGCCGTCCTCGCCTGGAACGAGGAAACCGGAGAATTCCATTCAGGGCAGCTGACTGCAGGGCTCGGCTACACGCAATGGCTGGTCAAGTTCGACGGCGTGTCGGGCAATGCCGACAAGGAACTTGCCGACCCGATGGGCTTCGGCCGGCTTGAGTACGCCTGCTACCTGCTAGCCCGAGACGCCGGCATCGACATGGCTCGCTCTCGTCTGCACGAAGAAGGTGGGCGGGCGCATTTCATGACCCAGCGCTTCGATCGCACGCCTAACGGCAAGAAGCTCCACATGCAGTCGCTTTGCGCGATGCGCCATTTCGATTTCAACCTCGCTCGCGCATACAGCTACGAGCAGGCGATCGAGACCATCCGAATGCTCGGCCTCGGACGCGAAGCGATCAAGGAGCAGGTGCGCCGCGCGCTGCTCAATGTCTTCATTCGCAACCAGGACGACCACACCAAGAACATTGCCTTCCTGATGGATAGCTCGGGTCGCTGGAGCCTCTCGCCCGCATTCGATGTCGTCTACGCCTACAATCCCAAGGGGGATTGGACCAACGAGCACCAGATGTCGCTGGCTGGCAAAACTGACAATTTCCTACTTGAAGACTTGGTGACTTTCGGAAAGTTTGCGGACCTAAAGGCGCATGAAACCAATGCGATCATAGGAGATATCCGGTCTGCGATATCCAGGTGGCAAGAGCTCTCATCGCAGGCGGGCGTACCGTCCGACATGTCCATCAAGGCGCAAAGCGGCTTCAGAAGACTGTGAGCACGACTGCTTCCGCTGACCGAAACCGAGCGCTCGAGCCTCGATGGAGTTGGAGAGAGACTTGCTAATTGCGAAGAACTTCGATGCGGCATTCGCGCGCTTCCAAGAGTTGGTGACGGCGAAATCCGGCAAACCATTCTCGAGTTTTGATGACGGCATGGCAGCAGTCTGGGAAAGCTACAAGCCACGCTTGCGGGAACATGCCTTATCCAAATTGTCTGCTGATTCCTGGCAGTCAGCAGACATTGGTACGGGAAGAATTCTCGATCAAACAATTGAGGCTATTGAGATACAGGATGCTGGCAAAAACCTGACGAACAACCTCGTCTTTTGGCAGAATCGATATGGACATGCGAACCGCGATCATCGCGCCCTCCTTGAAGCCCTGTCGAATCCGTCGCTTAGAAATGAACTGGAACAGGCCTTGTTCGACCACTTCCGTGCGGATCGTGCTGAAGGTGAGTCGTTTGAGCAAATCGCCGAGCTAAGCGGCAGAAAATATCCTTTGACCGCGTATCTATTTTTTCTGCGGGACACAGCAAGGTACATGCCGATACAGCCAACCGGTTTCGATCGAGCGTTCCAAGCTCTCGGGATCGATTTTCAGACTTTGAGACAGTGCAACTGGAGCAATTACGAGACCTATAACGCCATTTTGCAGGGTCTACGTCCCAGCATCTCCAAAGCCGCCAACCTTTCAAACGTTCGCTTGGTTGACGCCCATTCCTTTTGCTGGATCTATTCGACACTTTTGAAACAGGAGCTGGAAGGGTCGCTCCTACCGAAACCAGGCGCTTCGGGTACCGGTCACATCATTGGCGGCAGACAGAAGTCGATTATCGCCATGAGATATTCCGTTGAGGACACTGCAAAGAACTCAAACGGCCAGAGAGTCGAGCGCGTAGTTAAGAACAAGGACCTGCGTATGACTTCATCTCAGCTAGAAGAGTACATTGCAGCCTTGCTAGACCTGCAGGACAACAAATGTGCTTTGACCGGAATCCCGTTGCAGTTTCACGGCGACGGGGCAGATCCGAACCTATTGCCATCTGTCGATCGGATCGACAGCAACGGTCACTACGAAACCGGAAATCTCCAGATTGTCTGCCGTTTCATAAACTTTTGGAAGAGCGACTCCGAGAACGATGAATTCAGAAGGCTGCTGATGCTCGTGCGCGGTGAAGAGCATTGATCTAGCTATTGAGAAATCTCGCGATATCGACAGAATGCATTTGCAAGTTGCATTTGTCTCGGCGTGCGGCACTCGGCTTCGAAGACTTTCGGAGAGCCAACCAGGATCGTCACGCATTTCGCGCGGGATGTCGCAACGTTGAGGCGATTGAGACTGTAGAGAAACTCCATGCCTCGCGGAGCGTCTGCATGCGAGGAGCTTGCAAGGGAGTAGATTGAAATCGGCGCTTCCTGCCCCTGAAATTTGTCGACGGTCCCAACCCGCGCCTGCGGCAGGCGCTGCTGAATTTCGAAGACCTGCGCATTGTACGGAGCGATGATCAGGATGTCGTCGCTTCCGATAGGATGCTCTTCCCCATTGCGGTCAACCCAGGTCGCTCCTTGCTGGAGAATATCGTCAACCAAGGCTGCGATAACGTCGGCCTCCTCGGGAGAGCAGTTCTGATTGCCTTTGTGCTCGACGGGCAAGAAGCGGAGCCCCGTGCCCCCGGCGATGCCGCTGGCATTGACGCGTTGCCCAGCCGTCTCCTCCTTCGCTTCAAGCTTGCCCTCATAGAAGAGTTCTGAAGTGAATCCGGAAATATCGGGATGCAGCCGCCAGGTAACGTCGAGGAACAGCCCTTCGTCAGATGCTATCGTCTGCTTCCCCGACAAGAGATGGTACAGAGCCGAGCATCCAGTGCCGTCCGGATGGCTTCCCTGCATTGGTTGGTCGAGTTGCTGAGGGTCACCGAGCAAGACCAGCGTTTTGGCTGCCTGCGAGACCGCGAGCACATTTGCGAGGGACATTTGCGCGGCCTCATCGACGAAAAGAACGTCAAGACATTCGAACGCGTCCTCGGTCGACCACAGCCACGCTGTCCCGCCTGCGACCTGGCAATCGCCATGCAAAGCGGAGAAGACCTCACCGTTACTCTTTTTGGCAAAGCGAAGGCGGTCGGTGGCCTCTTCCTTTGAACCTCCTTTCGGCTTTTGAATGCATACAAGCGGCGTGGAGGTTTCCTCAGCAACCTCAATGACCTTGTCGAGAAGGTTGCGGATCACATCGTGGCCATTAGCCACAATCCCTACCTTTTTGCCTTGCTTCACCAGCTCGCAGATCATGTGCCCGCCAGTATGCGTCTTGCCGGTTCCGGGTGGTCCCTGGATCGGCAACACTCCTGACGCAACTAGCGGTGCAATCCGCACGCCGGCGGCCAGCGGCGTTTCGCCGTCCATCCTGATGGGCGCATCGCCTCCGACTTGCGGGGCCACGCGCATGAGCATGTCTCGGGCAGGCCGGTAGGCAGCGCCGTCGAACATGCCGTGCTCGCAGACATAGCGTGCCAACCGCACTAGCGATTCCTGCATGGGCTTCGATGAAACATGCTCGTGGACGAAGATCGCTTCGGGATGCTCGCTCGCCATGGCGGAGGTCTTCTTGATGTCGACAGTCCGGTGGCTGCGGGAAATGTCCTCGACAGAACCGACCGATTGGCCGCCCTGGACCTTAATTCCCTTTCCCGGGCGAATGTCGGCTTCCTGAGCTGGAAAGCTGTAGCGGTCGATCGGACATTTTGCCGTTCCACCCACCGTCTCGATGTACTGCAGACCCGAGAGGCCCGCGCGCTCATCCAGTAGATCTTCTGCAGAAAGATCGCACAGGCGGAAGTATTCCCACCAGCCTGCCTTCTCCTCGCGGCGATGCCACTCGAGCAGATTGGCCAACAGCCAGCGACCATGCTCCTCGGCTGATCGATCGGCCGGATCGACTGGCACTCCATGGGTAAGTTGCTCAATCAACGGCGTGATCAGCTCGAGCCATTCGGAGAGGTTTTCGCTTGGTGCGCCATCGGCGATTTCCGGACGCGCAATAACGGCTCCCTGTTCGACCAATTTCTGCCGCTGCACTTCCAGCCAATCGCGCAAGTATCGCGTCGCAACGCAGTCATCGCGATTGTAAGCCTCGACGGTAGCGCGATCCTCGGCCTCGATCCCAGTGGGATCGTTCGCTTCGAGGCACAACTGAAGCCGCGTCAGTGCCTGGTTCGCGTCGGGTAGTTTGGCATCGCGTTCGTAGCCGAAGAGCGGCTCGAGCTTCTTGATCGAATAGCTTTCGACGCCAGCACGAATTGCGTGTCGCACGACGCTGAGAAGGTCGACAAGAACCTTGCCGCGAAGCAGCCGATCGAGTTCATCTTCGCGGGTGGCATAGCGGCCCATGAGCCGCTTGAGAGCCCCCGGCTCGTATCCCCCGTAGTGATAGACATGGAGGTTGGGATAGGTTTCAAGCCGCGTGATAACGAAATCGATGAAAGTTTCGAATGCAGCCTTTTCTGCCTCGCGATCGAGCGCCCAGAGGCCCTGATAGCGCGTCTCTCCGCCGTCGATGTAGTGAAAGCCGTGGAGGTATTCGAGACCGTGCTCTCCGACGAAGGGATCACCCTCGAAATCGAGGAAGATATCTCCTTCATCGGGCTCGGGCAGGCAAGCCAAGCCAAATCCGGGGACTGGTGCAAGGAGCTCGAATTTGAGTTCTCCTGCAAGGCGGCTTTCCAGTTGAACGCGGGCCTGCTCGCGAACGCGCGTGAAGCTCTCGAGCGAGCCGCGTTCTGGTTTCCAGGGCAAGGGAGTGGCGAGTTCGGCAAGCTGCGCACCCGTCGTGACCCCGTGCTCCTTGAGTTCGGCGATCTGAAGGCTCGAGATCCCTGCCACGAGGCAAAGATGGTCGTCGTCGCGGCGTTGCTTGTCGCAGCGGGTGCTCCATACGCAGATATCGCAATGCGCGGCCGGTTCCGGATATGACTCCTGGGGATCCCCGCAAACGAAAGTGGCCGCCATTCCTCCCTTTACCTGGCGGTAGTACGCCCCGAAATCGGAGACACGATAGCGCTCGGGCACAGAGTCGGTCCAGGGTGGAACGACGTGCGCAAACTCAGGCAGGCGGCCCTGAGCCTCGCCGATGAGCTCGGAATAGAGGCAAATCTGGAGGACCGTCCCGCCTTTGGTTTCGCGGGCCAGCTTGGTGTCGACAGCTTCATAGGACCAACCGCCGAGATCGCTCGGCGTATCGACCTTCCGGAGGATGTCGGCGCGACCGACCCATGCGCCCGAACGCAGAGCGCCCTGCACGATGACGTCAACGCCGGCGCGCATGGCCTCGTGTGTCGCCGCAACAGCTTCATCCGTAACTTCAACACCGTCGATACGCACGACGTGCAGCCCGAGGGATGCCAGGTGCGCGACATAGTCCTGCTCGTGTTTGGCCCCGCGTTCCCACAGAGCTTCTAGCAGGGGATCGTAGTACTTGGGTTTCGACAGCTCGCCCTTGGCAACGGCGTACTCAAGACCACTCAGGTGCCGACAATTGAGGTAGCCGACCAAATCGGTCGCGCTGAAGCGAAGCTGATTATTCTGGATTTTCACGAGCTTCGCCCTCCTTTGGCACCTGGCTACTTTTCACTTCCGGATCTTGGACCGCGCTTGGTTACTCCCATCCGCGGCGGATGTCGGTGCGATGGCACTCAGGACAATGGACCGCCGATGTGGGGCGATCGAGGCGCCGCGCTTCCTGGCGTTCGGCCTCGTCGAGCACTTCCGTCTCGAAGCGGTAGCCACAGTTCTGGCAACGGAACCGCACCCTATCACTCATAGGTCACTCCCGCGTGCTGCAGGAATTCAGCCCAAAGCGCCTCGGCCGCACCCTCAGGGGTCAGACGCTCGTCTTCGCGCCCGTAGCCAAACATCATCGGCGCAAGGAAAAGATCGTATTCGTCGGCCTTGATGCTGAACCCGCCATTCGCCGTGTTGTCCGGCGCGTTCTCCGAAAACGAATAGAATATGTCGCTAAAGCCTTGACTTGTCCCGCGACAATGCACCGTGATGTGCGCCACGCCGCGGTCGCGCGCCTTGTTGACCAAGGTGCAGCTGAAAGAGGTTTCCGTCAGCGGCGCGAAGCGTCCGCGCAAGTCGTCGATCGAATCGATTTCGGCGATGGCTTGCTCAAAGTAGGTTCGCAGCGATCGGAATGCCGCTGTACGAAAGTCGCTTCGATCGATCTCATCAAAGTCCCGCTTGACGCGATAGCGCCTTGCCGCGCCCCCTGCTTCGGTGGCGGCGGGCACCGCCGCGCTGGCATCTCTCGTATCCGGCCGCTCTTCGGTGCGAAGGATACGGCGGATTTCATTCACGACATCGAGGTAGGCGTTGTTCTCGTTCGTCCATTCGCTGACCGGCTTGCCGTCGCGCGGAAGCGCCTTCAGCTGTCGCAGCGGTGATGCCGCCCAATCACAAGGCTCGATGATGATCGGGACAATCCGGGCATCCCCTGCAGCATGACGTTCGAGTGCGCGCTGCATCTCACGCTCCACGCAATAGTCGGAAGCGAGAAAGTCAGGACTGACAAGCAGCAAGAAGAGTTCGCACCCTTCGAGCTGCGCGGTGATCTCGGCATCAAGCTCCCCGCCCGCCAGAATCTCGCGATCGAACCAGGCCTCGACCGCGCCCTCACGACGAAGCATCGCCAGATGCGTGTGCAACCGGTCGAGCGCGTCCGCGTCCTTGTGCGAATAGGAAATGAAAGCCTTCACCGTGACAGCCTTTCGAAAATGCCGATCAATGCTTCTTGTCGCGGGGCGGGTAGGGATCGTTGCCCGGCGCAACCGTGTCAGAATCACGCCAACGACCATCGCGTCCCTGGATGCGGACTTCGCCGCCGCCGAGATTCCCAACCGTCTTCTTGGCAGCCTTTTCAGCGTCCTTTTGGGTGCCGTGCACACTGCTGGCTCGCTTTGCGCCGGGCGCTTTCACGGCCCAGCCCTTGTTGTGTTTGGTTACATATCGGTCTGCCATCGTATCCTCCGTGCGCATTGACTCGACTCGTTGAGTGTGTATATAAACTATACCTATGATATGGATTTGTCAATCTAGAAACTATACGGACTGATATGGCGATGCGCTGGGGTGTCGAGCAACGGCTCGAATTCATTGAGTTTCGGCTCTTCTGGGAGGGTGCGATCAACCGGGGCGACTTGGTCGAACAGTTCGGCGTGTCTGTGCCGCAAGCCTCTAAGGACCTGAGTCTCTATCAAGAGCGAGCACCCGGAAACATGCGCTACGACACCCGGGCGAAACGCTACTTTGCCGAACCGGAGTTCATGCTCCGCTTCCTCGATCCCGATCCTTACGTTTACCTGTCGCGGCTTCGCTCGGTGACTGAAGGCGTGGTCCCGCTTGAGGAATCCTGGTTTGGTGCGATTCCGAGGGCCGATGTGGCGGTCACGCCTCGCCGCGATGTCGATATCGAGGTCCTCCGCGCCGTTTTACGAGCGATACGGGAAGATCGATCTGTCGATGTTCTATATCAATCGATGAACAAGGTTCGTCCTGAACCGACGTGGCGACGAATTTCGCCGCATGCATTTGGCTACGATGGTTTTCGCTGGCACGTTCGGGCCTATTGCCACCTTGAGCACAGCTTTAAGGACTTCCTCTTGCCGCGAATTCTCAAGGTCGGAGAGCTCGCTGCCCCAGGAGAATCCGGCAAGGCCGACTGGCTCTGGAACAACTATTTCGACATCATCATCGCGCCGCACCCCGGCTTGACCCCGAGCCAGCAACTGGTGGTTGCGAAGGACTATGGGCTCCCCGACGGCAAGGGCACGGTGAGCGTCCGGTATGCGATGCTTTTCTATGTTCTGAAAAAGCTTGGCCTTCTCGGAAGTCCCGAAAAAGACGACCCTCGTCGCCAGCATATCATTGCTGTGAACAAACGGGACGTGCAAGAAGCTCTCGCCAAATCAAATGCTTCGCAGGGCCTTATCTTGACTGATACGGCTACGAACGCAGCGGGGGGCAAATGAGTACGCTCGAAGACATCAAGAGTGGGGCCATTCTTCGTGGCATTGCACCCAATCAGGCCGTCCAGGTCGTCAGCGTCGACTGGATCGGCGATCAGGCAGTGAATGTCGTGTTCCGCGATCAGAACGGAACGGTGGCCGAGCGGACGCTCTACCGCGACGACGAATACCGTCTGGAAGTTGAGGCCAGTGGGCGTCCGTGGTCATTCGATGCCGACGGCGCTTTGCTACGACTTGTTACCGAGGCCAACCGGATCAAGTTGGCCCATTACTTCGATCCCTATCTCGCCATCCACACCAGCCTTGTCGATCCGCTGCCGCATCAGATTTCCGCGGTCTATGGCGAGATGCTGCCGCGCCAACCCCTACGTTTCCTGCTCGCAGACGACCCTGGGGCCGGCAAAACGATCATGGCCGGCCTGCTCATGAAGGAGCTGATCGCTCGGAGCGATCTCGATCGATGCCTGGTCGTTGCGCCCGGCAGCCTTGTCGAGCAGTGGCAGGACGAACTCGGCGAGAAGTTCAATCTCGAATTTGACATCCTCACCCGGGATATGATCGAGACATCGCGATCGGGAAATCCATTCAACGATCGCAATCGTTTGATTGTTCGCCTCGACGTACTGGCGCGCAACGAAGAGCTCCAGGAAAAGCTGATGAAGTCGCAGGAATGGGACCTCGTCATCTGCGACGAAGCGCACAGGATGTCGGCGACCTATTTCGGCGGGGACGTCAAATACACCAAGCGATACCAGGTCGGTCAAAAGCTCGGCCAGGTTTGCCGTCACCTGCTCCTGATGTCTGCGACACCGCACAACGGCAAGGAAGAGGACTTCCAGCTGTTCATGGCGCTGCTCGATGGTGACCGTTTCGAGGGCCGTTTCCGCGACGGGGTACACTACGCGGATACCGAAGACATGATGCGCCGCCTGACCAAGGAAGAGCTGTTGCGTTTCGACGGTCGCCCGCTTTTCCCGGAACGCTGCGCCTATACTGTGAAGTATGATCTGTCGCCCAAGGAGGCGGCGCTTTACACGGCGGTCACTGAATACGTGCGGACCGAGATGAACCGCGTCCAGCGCTTTACCGAAACCGATGGCAAGAAGCGCAACAATGTGGGGTTCGCTCTGCAGATCCTGCAGCGGCGCCTCGCATCCTCGCCAGCAGCGATTTACCAGTCACTCAAGCGTCGTCGTGAGCGCCTCGAGAACGAGCTGGCTGAAGCGCAACTTGCTGCACGGGGCAAGCGAGCCGGTTTCAACGAGGCCATAGTCAGTGAAGAAGTGCTGGGGAACATCGATGAGTTCGGTCAGGATGAGATCGACGAACTCGAGGACCTGATCTCGACCGGCGCGACGACAGCAGAGACGGTCGAGCAGCTGAAGCTCGAAGTCGAGACCCTCAAGGGGCTCGAAGACATGGCCCTGAAAGTCCTCCAGGCGGGAGAGGACACCAAGTGGTCGCAGCTTAACCGGATTCTCGACGATGAGCTGATGATCGACAAGGACGGCAATCGCCGAAAGCTGATCATCTTCACCGAACCCAAGGACACGCTGCACTATTTGACGGACAAGGTTCGCGCACGCCTCGGCAAACCCGAAGCGGTCGATGTCATTCACGGCGGTGTGACGCGCGAGGAACGCAGAAAAGTCATCGAGCGGTTCATGCAGGACAAGGACCTGCTGGTCCTCATAGCCAATGACGCTGCCGGCGAAGGTGTGAACCTTCAACGCGGCCACCTGATGGTGAACTACGACTTGCCGTGGAATCCGAACAAGATCGAACAGCGGTTCGGACGTATCCATCGTATCGGTCAGCAGGAAGTCTGCCACCTCTGGAACATCGTCGCGGCCGATACCCGTGAGGGCGAGGTTTATGCCCGGCTCCTGGAAAAGCTCGAAGCTGCGCGAGCAGCGCTCGGGGGCCGCGTCTACGATGTCCTCGGGGAACTGTTCGAAGGGGTTGCGCTGAAGGACCTGCTGTTCGAGGCCATCCAGTATGGGGAGCAGGATGAAGTCCGCGAGCGTCTCTTCAAGCAGGTCGATGGTGCAGTCGACCAGCAGCACTTGCTCGATCTGCTCAAGCGGCGTGCGCTGACCAACGACACGATGCCGGAAGCCAAGGTGCACGAGTTGCGCCTCGAAATGGAGAAGGCCGAAGCGCAGCGTCTGCAGCCGCACCATATTCAGAGTTTCTTCGTCGAGGCCTTTCAGGAACTAGGCGGCAAGCTCAAGCCACGCGAGGAAGGGCGGTGGGAGATCACGCATGTCCCGGTCCGCATCCGTGAACGGGATCGGCAGATCGGTACCGGTGCTCCGGTCCAGAAGAAGTACGAGCGCATCTGCTTCGAGAAGAGCAAGATCAACCAGCAGCCGGTGGCGACTTTCGTTTACCCCGGACATCCACTGCTGGATGCCGTCATCAGCATCATACGCGAGCAGTACGATCAGCTCATGAAACAGGGAGCAGTCCTGGTCGACGACACCGACGATGGCACGGAGATTTCGGCGATCTTCCTTCTTGAGCATAGCGTCCAGGACGGTCGTCATACGAGCCTAGGCAAGCAGCACATCATTTCGCAGAAGCTGCAATTTGCGGCGATCGACAAGACCGGCCGCACGGTCAATGCCGGGATTGCCCCACATCTCAACCTAAGGCCTGCCACGAGCGAAGAAATCGCCGCAACGGAGGAACAGCTGAAGGCCGATTGGCTGACTGCGGAACTTGAAAAGACAGCGGTCAATTTCGCCACGGTCGAACTCGCTCAATCGCATGTTACCGAGGTGAAGGCGCGTCGCCTGCCCGAGATCGCGAAGGTAGAGCACGAGGTGAACCTGCGCCTTAAGAAGGAGATCAACTACTGGGACAGCCGCGCTTTCGAACTGCAGGAGGAAGAGAAGGCGGGCAAAAAAACGCGGCTTAGCTGGCAAAACGCCCGGCGCCGCGCGGAAGACCTCGCCGAGCGTTTGAAGCGTCGCCAGGACCAGTTGGAAGAGGAAAAGTTCATCAGTTCTCAGCCGCCTCGCGTTCGCGGCGGAATGGTCGTGATCCCGCGCGGCCTTCTGAGCAACTTGGGGCACGGCGATGACGCTGCCGGAACCGCGTTCTCCCAGGACAGCGAAGCTCGCAAGGCAATCGAGCGCGCGGCAATGGACGCTGTCATCGCGGCGGAGCGGGCCTTAGGAAACGAGCCCACAGACGTCTCCGCCCAAAAGATCGGCTACGATATCGTTTCGCTGGATCCCGAAACCCAGCACCTTCGCTTCATTGAAGTGAAGGGCCGGGTCGACGGTGCAACCACGGTGATGGTCACGCGCAATGAGATCATCACCTCCCTCAACAAACCGGAGAATTATATCCTGGCGGTGGTGCTGGTGGCTGATGGCGACGCCGGCGACCCTGCTTATGTTTGGCAGCCGTTCGAGGTGGAACCGCCATTTGGTGTGACTGCCCAGCAATTCGAACTGAAGCACTTGTTGAGCAAGGCGGAAGCCCCACGGTGAGCAAGCAGCCCGCCTATTTTGAAGCTGTGAGGCATCGCTCCCAGAAGCGCTGGGAGCAGCTTGAGGCCGATCCGGAACTTGCCGGTCCTTGGCACCAGCTTTTCAAGCAGGTGCAGAGCCCACGGCATATTCTTTCGGAGCTCCTGCAGAATGCCGACGATGCCGGAGCGACAGAGGCGCATGCACGGATCGACGGCGATGCCTTCGTCTTCGAACATAATGGCGAGGATTTCACGGAGGAGCACTTCGCCTCGCTGTGCCGTTTTGGCTATTCGAATAAGCGTGCTCTCCACACGATCGGCTTCCGAGGCATAGGCTTCAAAAGCACGTTCAGCCTAGGCGATAAGGTCGAGCTCTATACCCCGACCCTCTCGGTTGGCTTCGATCGGACGCGCTTTACCGAGCCTTTCTGGATCGATCAGAAGAAGGTGGCGAATAGCGGAACTACAGTGCGGGTCGAAATTCTTGACCGTCACCGCAAGACCGAGGTCCAGAAAAATCTCGAAGATTGGACCAAGAGCCCTGTCTCGCTGCTGTTTTTCAAGAACATTCGGAAGATCCGGATAGGCGAGGAATTGATCCACTGGGTCTCGTGCGGCGAAGGTCCTGTGAAAGGGTCGCAGTGGCTCGCGCAGCACGACAACCTCGATGAGAAGTTTCTACTCGCAAGGTCGGAGCCGGAGGATTTTCCGGCTGAAGCGTTGGACGAGATCCGCCAGGAGCGCCTCCTAAGCACCGAACAGGAGATGGAGTTTCCACCCTGCCAGATTGAAATCGTGATTGGGGTCGAGGGCCGGCTGTTCGTCGTCTTGCCGACAGGTGTCGAGACCGAACTACCCTTCGCCATCAATGCGCCGTTTATCCAGGACCCAACCCGCTTCAAGATCAAGAGCCCGTCAGTTTCGCCGACCAATCGCTGGTTGCTCGAGCGGGCCGGGAAGCTGGCGGCCGACGTTCTGAAAAATTGGCTTCAGCGACCTGACCTGCCGCTGTCCGATCGCGCCAAAGCCTATGGCGCCATGCCGGACGTGGATCGCAAGAAGACGTCACTCGACAGCGCCTGCGGAACGCTTGTCGAGGAGGCCTTCGAAGCCGAAATTGCGGAAGCGGCTATCGCACTGACCGAAGACGGAAACTGTGTGGAATCACAGGACGCAGTGCTGCTTCCGCACGAAATCTACGACGTATGGCCGCAAAAGCAGGCAATTGGCTTTTTCGATGAGGCCTCGCGACCGGCTATAGCGATGGCCGTTTCAGCGGCTAATCTCGAGAAACTGAAGCATTGGAATGTAATCGAGGAGATCGAACCTCAGGCCATATTGCGGTGCCTGCAAGATCGCCATCTTCCTCAGCCAAAAGCCTGGCAGAACCTTCTTGCCTTGTGGGCCTATGTCGGCGGGCTTCTGCAGAGCTATCGCTATTTTACCGACCGTTCGGCACTGAAGATTGTGCCGGCGCAAGGCAAGTCGGTGCTTTTCAGCTCCTCGGAAGTCGTGCGCCTTGGTGAGCAGAAGATCGTTCCGTCCGAGGATGATTGGCAATTTCTCGGCGATCACCTGTCCGTCCTGAACCAGAATTGGCCGCGCTACCTGACCACTCAGAAGCGGGCGGCCGAAACAAACAAGGACAACGCCCTCAAGCGGCAGGTCGAGCGTGCCTCACACGTCTTCGAGGAAATTGATCTCGATGAGCCGAGTGATACGGGTAAGGTCATCGACACGGTCGCGGCGTCCTTCTTCAATCGGAAGGGAGTGACGCTCAGCGACTCTGTGAGATTGGCGCAGATCGCCGCCAAGCTCGGCGCACAGATCGAGGACAATTTCAGGTTCGTCAGCCAGGACCGGCACTTCCGTTCAGTCGATGATATCGTCCTCTATGACGAAGACGGATCGCTCGATTTGTTGCTGCCCGCCGATTGGGCTGAGGAACATCTGCTCCACGGCGACTACTCCAAAACTTTTTCCTCATGCACCGCTGAGGAATGGCGAACCTGGGTAGCCAATGGCCGATCTGGGCTCGGAAACTTTGTTCCGTTTGATGAGAAGCGGAAGTGGTTCTGGTCCACACGCGAGGCCAAATCGGAACTCAGTACGAGGCGCTTCGCTGGCCGGTTCGAGCCTCGCTATTCTAATCCAGACTTCTACCTGGACGACTGGGATTTCGAGGCCGAAATCTGGAACCATTGGGAAGAAATCTCCGAAGAGATGCCGACGGTGTGGGCACAAGTGACCGAACGTCTGCTGGCGGCTCCGCGCCAGCTTTCGGCTTATCAGACCGGCGTGCTGACCGAGCGTGCGTCAAACGGTCATACGCGTCGCGTTATTTCGCGAGGGCTTACGCCTGCCTGGGCGATGAAACTGGCCGACAAGCCATGTCTGCGAGATACGCACGGCACCCATAGGAAGCCCACCGAACTTCTGATGCGCGCGCCAGAGACAGAAGCGTTGATGGATGTGGAGCCCTTCGTCCACAAGTCGCTCGATAGCGAGACGACCAAGCCATGGCTCAAGCTTATCGGTGTGTCCGACCAGCCGACAGGGCCCGAAAAGTTGCTGGCGCGCCTGAGTGCTCTCGCCAGCTCGAAGACAGCTCCCGCGCACGAGGTTGAGAAGTGGTATCGGCGCCTGGATCAACTGATCGATGGGTGCTCGACGGACATCTTCAAATCGATCTGCGCGGCGTTCCGAGTTGAACGACTGATCCTGACGGAGACTGGAGAATGGGAGGGCTCAGAAGGCGTATTCCTCAACGCTGGAGACGAGGAGATCCCAGACGCCCCTGTCATCAGAGCTTCCGTCCGTGACCTGACGTTATGGCGCAAGATCGGTGTCGGAGACCGCCCAACTGGCGATCTCATCATGCGCTGGCTGGGCAAGCTTGAGTCGGGCTCGATTTTATCGCCGGAAGACGTTCGCCGCGTGCGCGGACTGCTCCCAAGGTTCCCTGTTCGAATCTGGAATGAGTGCGCTCATTGGCTCAATCTCGCTGGCGAATGGACTCCAGTCTCAGATCTGAAGTTCAGCCTTTCAATGCAGACCCTGACTGCATTTGCTCACCTGCATCCTTGGGTGAAAAAACAAACGGCCGATCTGCGACTGCTTCCGGTGGAAGTGGTCGAGGCAATGCCGTTTTCACAGCTGCCGGCTCTCGCCGCGCAAATCGATGAGCGACTGGAACTCGATCAGATTGAGAATGGCAAAGGCGAGGCACGGCCTTGGCTACGAGAACTTGGTCTCATGCTCCTGCGGATCAAGCTGGAGGATGGGGACGATACCGATAAGCTTCGCGTGCTTGCGGCTCAGCTCAGCGAGACACTCTGGTATGGCTGCGCAGAACTGGAGACTCTTCCCTACATTGACGGGAAGCCCGCCGGGACTCCTCGGAAAGCAGATGTTCTGTGGATCGATGCGTGCCTCTACGTAGAGCGCAAGCCGCTGGCCAAACTTGCCAAGGGCGTAGCCCAGGAGATTGGCAAGGCATTCCGGCGCTCTGACATCGTCGATGCCATCAAGCTCTGCTTCGACAGGGATGCGGCGTTCGTGCGCAGCTACATGGAGGAGAATTTCGAGCTCCTTCCCGAAGCTGAAGTACCCAGGGCGCATAAACCAGTGATCGGTGATGAACCTGCTAACAAAGCAGCGCCCAGCCGGGACCCGTCGCACACCAACAATGCAGAGCAAGCTTTTGACAACGAAGAAGAGGACGATGCATTTCCCGATGACGATTCTGAGCAGCCGAATACTCATGCGGCTGAAGACGATGTATCCGACAACGATGACACGGGCGAAAATCCAAACGCAGCCGAACCGACAGTCGTCCATCCTCGGAAGCCGCGTGATGTGAAGCCTCACATCATGGAGCGTTTCGCCCTGTCACAAGGGTTCCGCAAAGACGGTGGCGGCTCGTTCTTCAACGATCAGGGCTGCACGATCGGAAAAGCCAATGGTGCATCATTTCCCTGGGAGCAAAGGTCGCAGGATGGCGACCTCCTCAAGCATTATTGGGCAAAGGATCATTGCCTCGAACGCGAGCCGCTGGAGCTCGATGCGGTAATCTGGGGCATGCTCGAGCGCGGCGAAAACTATGTGCTTGTTCTCAGCGATCCTGACGGCGACCCGATCGAAGTCCCCGGCAACCACCTAATTCAACTCCGGGAACGCGAAGTGCTCGCACTTCATCCCGCCACCTACCGACTGGTTATCGAACATGACAAAGACCTATAAGAAGAAGCTCATCGAAGTCGCGATCCCGCTCGAGGCCATCAACGAGGCTTCCGCGCGCGAGAAGTCGATCCGCCACGGACACCCGTCGACCCTGCACCTTTGGTGGGCGCGCCGCCCTCTTGCTGCGTGCCG